>MDTD01050033.1_pt1 | contig 28625 bp, 27 predicted proteins | sample 811221 | NCBI WGS metagenome assembly MDTD01 (sample SAMN05326646, study PRJNA326480) | marine metagenome | isolation source: seawater | place: Pacific Ocean: South West | collected 2011 | reverse complement strand
TAATTTTGGATGTTCCAATAGCGCCTGCACCTACAAATATTTTATTAAATTCTTTTATTTCTATTTTTCCATCTATAAGAAGCTCAACATTAACAATATTCTCATCAACTTTCTCCAAAATTTTATTAACAACAGCATTTTTGAGATAATTAATTTTTTTATCAACAATTAATTGTTTAAATCTTGTCGTACTTGACCAAGATGAATTTGTTTTACAGGACCAACTATATTCACCACAAATTTTACAAATAGATTCATCAATTTTATTTTCAAGAGCAATTGCTGAGTAATCTACAAAAAAATTATTATTACTCTGCTTATTTAATTTGTTTATTAATATTTTTTCTCTTTTAGAAACTGGAAGTTTGTTATCAGTATATTTTTCAAAGTCTTTTCTATTACTGTGTATATTTAATTCATTGATGAAGTTTTTGTAACCATTCTCTATTTCTTTTGATACAGGCCCCCATTTACTATTTTTGTCTTTATTTAATAAGGCAACTGCCCCTCCCCATATGTTGCTATAACCACCGAAAATAAATGATGGCTTAGGGTAATTGTTATCCTGAGGAATAAAGTTCATATCTAGATTGCTTTCTGAAAATTTTTTAACTCTACTGTCTTCATTAGAATTATTGTTTTCATAAACACAACTAACTTCTCTCAAACCTTCAAGGTTTCTTCCGTCAGCTAAAAAAATTTCATATTCAGATTTAAGCAATCTTAAGCAAGAGGCATATGATGATGGCCCCGAACCAATAAGAAGAATAGAGTTTTTCATAAAAGTATTATAAAATCTTCTCTCAGTTTAAATCGCGCTTCATTAAGTAAAAAGAATTCTCAACACTATAAATAGTATTAAATTTGCACTTTTGGAAAAATGATTCAACTTTTCTTAATTTAGTATCAGTTACTACATGCATAACTTTATCAGGAAGCAATTTTATTGAATTATTAACTAAATCTTGCCCAAGACCAGACCCCTGAAATTCTTTTCTTATTCCTAAATACATGAGGTATCCAGTTTTGTTATTGAAATTTTTTCTGAATTTATTTTTATTAATACTTTTCAATACTTTCAATATTATTTGGGGTTTTTTTAAAAGAGTAACTAATAGTTTTGCGTTGTTCGATTTAACATTTTTTAGTGTATTTATATTATTTAAATAGAACACATACCCAACAATTTTACTTTCATGAACGTAAATATAAATAGAACTATCATTTGATTGGTAAAAATTATTTATAAAATCTATTACAAAGTTTTTACCAAAAATTGAAATCAAAGCATTAGGGTTTGTTACAACAAATAATTCAGCTAACTCATCTATAAATTTCTGATTCCTAGAATCTAAACAAATTAAATTACTTTCCACAATCAATACTTAATTTAGTTGATATCTTTAACAATTTAAATAACTATTATTATATTGATGATTAATGACTTACGACTAGCTGTAATAATCCCAGCATATAACGAGGAAGAAACAATCTTTAAGGTTCTTAAAGAGTTGGATAATCACCTTACTTCTCTAGAAAAAATTAATTACTTTGAAATCGTTGTGGTAAATGACGGGAGTTCAGATAATACAGAAAAAATTGCAAATGATAACAGCAAAACAATAGTTATAACCCATGGATTCAATAGGGGGATTGGTGCTGCTGTAAGAACAGGTTTACAGTATGTTGAGAAAAACGATTTTGATATCGTCATTAAATTCGATGCTGATTTGCAGCATGATCCTAAAGATATAGAAGAATTAATTATGCCTTTAATATTGAATAAATCAGATCTTGTTTATGGGGATAGATTTTCCGGAAAAATAAACTATAAAATGCCCTCACTTCGAAAATATGGGAATAAATTTTTTACAAAACTTATGAAATTGATTACTAAATATAATATTTCAGATTCTCAACCAGGACTATTTGCTGGAAATAAAAAATTTATATCAAATGTAACAATATTTTCTGATTACAACTATACCCAACAAGTTTTATATTCAAGCTATTTGGCAGGCTTAAGATTTGTACAAGTTCCAATCCAATTTAATGAGAGGGAATATGGTCAAAGTTTTGTGAAGCTATCTTATCCTTTTAAAGCAATGTTCCAAATTTTGTTACTAATTATTACAAAAAATCCAATGAAAAGCTTAGGACTGATTTCACTAATATTTCTTTCTGTATCGACTGTCATCACAGTTAGTGAACTTACTAGCTATTTTTTAGGAGTATCCCCAAAACCTATAATGAGAGTTAACTTTGTTCTAGGTACCGGATTAGTTGGAGTACAATTACTCATTACAGCTTTAATATTAAAGTCGATAAGTAATCTAGAAAAACATATTCGTAACTAATATGAAAAATAATCTAAAGGTTACTTAATATTGAAAGAACTTTTAGGAACAGCTGGAGTAAATGTTGTTAATTTTCTTTTAAAAGTATTTTTAACCTATTTGTTTGGTGATTTTTTACAATTTGATGTTGACTTATATTACCCTCCGATGTTGATTTTCCTTATATTTTTTGGATATTTTCTTCATGCAAAATACAATTTTAAAGTTAGTGGACGAAACAATGTTCTTAAATACATCATTCACATTCTTGTTTTCAATCTTGTAGATTTTTTGATATTCAGAGAATTATTAAAGTATTTAAATACATATCAATATGTAGTGAGCATAATTGTAACTTCAGTACTTTGGTTATTTAGATTTTTTAGTTTGAAATATCTGGTATTTAATTCGAATGATTAACTTTAAATTTAACAAAAAACTAATTTACGCAATACCATTTACTTTCTTTATTTTTCTTTATGCTTATCCCAGCATTGATGCTGGTCCGGTTTCAAGTGATGACTATCAATACTGGTATCTTGCAACAAATCTTATTAAAACTGGTAATTATGGAATTATTGATTTATCACAAAATATTGTAGATGACTTTGCAAATCCTCTAAATAATGCTGGAATTAGACGAGGTGAAGTACTTTATACAAGCGCAATAGCTTTAATTATTTATCTAACAACTTCGCATCAAGAGCTAGACTCAATCAATTCGGATTGTATTTATTTAATCAATCAAGAAGGCTGTATAGTTCTCGATGATGCAACATTTTTGTTTAATTTAATTTTTCTATCATTAAGAATGTTGGTTGTTTATTTTGTAGTATTACTTTTCTACAACAAATTAAATTTATTACAAAAAATATTATTATCTAATTTTATTTTCATTTCGTTTCCTTATACAAACAAAGACTTCCTTACTTATTTGTTTTTATTTATATTTTTCTTTTCATTTAACAAAAATATTAGGCCTAGAAAATCAAAATTTTTAAGATTTTTCTCATTGGCTTTAATTCCACTTACAAATCCTATTTTTTATTATTTTCTAATTGTTTATCTTTTAATTGGGACCTTTTTGTCTTACATTAGGAAAGAAAAATTCTTGACAACTTTTTTATTAATTTCTCTCTCCCTTATTCCATCATTTGCTTGGTCCTATAGAAATTATGTTCATACGGATAATTTTCAAATTACTGTTCGCGGAAGTGAAACTGTTGGCATAAGAGCAGAGTTTTTAGACTTGGACGATAGAGATATTTATGCAGGTTTTATTTATTACACTCCAGGATCTTTTTTAACCAATAAATTTAAGGGTTACTTTTGGGGAAAAGTTGGTAGTTCAAGTAATTGGGAGGTATATTTCGATAGAAGTAATCCTGAGAGCAAATACAGAAAAGGTCATTCAAAAAATGGAGTTGTATTTAAAAATATGCTTGATTTAGAAAATGTGGACAAAAGTTTATCCTTTGAAGATTTTGTTAATGAATTTGGTTATGAAAATGCTGCTTTAAGCTATAGAAATAGTGCATTTGATTTAATAACTCAAAACAAAATTAAATACTTTAAAACTACTTTTTTGTTTTCTTACAGAGGTTTATTTCCAGAGTTTTTTCAGTTTAATCAAAATTTTAAAGAAAATTTTGTTGGTAATCTTATTAATCAAATAGTTCTTCACTGCAGACTTTTACCAATAATATATTGTTTTTATTACCTTTTAAAAAATACTAAATATGCAATAATGCACGATACAACCTATATGTTCTTATATGTTTTTAGTAGTTATGGACTTTTTACTCATTTCATTCCTAGATATAGCACTTTGTTGATACCTTTTACAATATATTTGTACTTACAAAGCGTTTCGTTAAAGAATGTTTAATCTATTTTTTCTTTTTACTACAATTTTTTCATAGTCGTCTGACCAAAATTCTTTATTGTTTATGTACCAATCAACTACTGTAGATAAAGAGGTTTCAATATTATTTTCTGCTTGCCACCCTAGGGCGTGAATCTTGTCCAAATTTATTGCGTATCTAAAGTCATGTCCAGGTCTATCTTCAACATAAGTTATTCTTTCTTCATCTAACTCAAAATTGCCTAAGAGTGCTTTCACTAAATCAATATTTTTTAAATATTCTCCTGAACCAATGTTATAAGTCTCATTCTGCTCACCATTTGTGAGTATTTTCATTAAGCCATTTACAGTATCTTTTACATGAAGCCAATGTCTAATTTGTTGACCTTCCCCATAAATTTCAACATTATTACCATTTAATATTTGTGCAATACTAAATGGAATCAGTTTTTCAGGTTGCTGAAAAATTCCAAAATTATTTGCTGGTCTAGCTATTTTTATATTCAGATCATAAGTCTTATTAAAAGCATGGCATATTAATTCTGCTGAAGCTTTCGATGCTGAATATGGCGATGAAGGGTTAAATGGATCTGTCTCTTTAAAAAATCCTTCTTTGATACTTCCGTAGACTTCATCTGTAGAAATATGAAGGATGTTTTCAATTTCATTATTCATTGCAAACTTAAGTAACGAGGTTACACCAAGTACATTTGAATTAATAAACAATTCAGGGAAAGATATAGAATTATCGACATGAGTTTGGGCAGCAAAATTTACTATTGCAGTAATTTTTTCTTTTCTGTAAAAATTGATATCATTTATATCGCAAATATCAAAATTGTAGAAATTATTATACGATTTTTTTGAAATCTCAAATAATTTTTTCGCAGAATCAGTTTCAAGGGAATCAACTCCAACAAAATTAATATCATTATCTTCTAAAAATTTAATGAAATTGTATCCTATAAAACCAAAACATCCGGTTACTAAAATATTCATAAAATGAGTTTAATATGCTTACTAAATTCAAAAAGTGTTTGTAAGCTTTATATTTAGAGATGTTTAAAGATTCTTTTTATTATACATTTGAAAAGTTATCGCCAAAATTTGTTTCGGTATTACTTTTACCTATTCTTCTTAGATTAATAAAACCAGAGTTGTGGGCAGAAATTACCCTACTATTAGGAATCCAGCTACTTTTTTCATATTTTTTAACCCAAGGTGATGAAAGGTCCATTTTAAAATTTGCATCAAGCGATGAAGAGTTACAAAAATCTTTCATGAGCTTAATAAGATTTAGTCTTCTGGCTTTTATTGTCATTGAAATATTTGGTCAGCTGGTTACAAACTTGCCATTTTCAATTATTTATGGATTACCTTTTAGGTTCATGTTTCTAAGCACAATAATAATATCTTTAAACAAACTATTTTTAGCCAAGTTAAGATCTTTAGAAAAATCTACAGTAGTTTTTAAATCCTCATTTGTTGAATCGATTTTTATAAACGCTTTTCAACTCGTCTCTATTGGGGTAACAGTTCAGTTAGACGGATATGACTCAAGAGTAATTGTGACATCTTATTTTGTTGTTCAATTATTAGGTAATTTTATTAAATTGATTTTTTACATTAAGCAAATTGGCTTTAATCTTTCTGAATCACCAAGGTATTTTTTATCAAAAAAACCAGATCAATTTTTAAAGTTTTCAAATATTAGCTTTTTGATATTATTGTCTAATTATTTTCTGAATTGGCAAGATAAGTTTTTTGTTGAAATTCTTTTTGGGCTTAAAGAGTTAGGAATTTATTCTCTTGCTACAAGAATATCAAATTTAGGTATGGTATTTATTAGCTCTTTATTAGTAGCTGCATACTCAAAATACTGGCCAAGTGGTTTTTCGGACCCTGTTGATAATCATGTTTCAAAGATTACAAAAGATATATTATCAATTTCCTGTTTTTCATTATGTTCTTTGATGTTGATAGTTGCTAGTATTGGCTATTATATATTTCCAAATAGTTACTTTTCCTCATTAGATTTAATTTACCTTGCAGTATTCCTTGTTTTTTTGCAAACAATTGCTTTAACTCTTTCAATTGATTTTGGAAGACAAAACAAGTTAAAGAAGGTTTTCTTTTTTAACTTGTTAGCTTTCATTTCTCAGATATTTGGATATTTATACTTTGATTTAATAAATTTATATCAGATATTTTATGTCCAGATAATTACCTTGTCAGCTTTTGTAGTCGTATTCTTTTTTCAGAGCTTAATTCAATATGCCTATAAATTTATTCAAATATTTTTAATATTTTCAATATCAATATTTTTGACAATAGTTTATCTTGATAATTCAGGATATTTATTACAGATTGTCTTATTCTTACTTGGTTTGTTCTTTTTTGGTGTGACTATCCAAACTTGGTTAAAATTAGATACCAAGGGTTCTTCTTAAAACAGTCTTGGCGTTTTCCTCTGAAAAATTTTCAATTATTATTTTTCGACTGTTTCTTGATACCATTTCAGTTCCATAAAATTGAAGTATGGAATTTTTTAATTCAAGATAGTCATCAGTTTTAAAACACATACCATTATTTGTTAATCCAATCACTTCTTTATTTCCAGTTTTGCAATCTGATACGATTGAATAAACATTGTTAAATTGAGCCTCTATTAGTGCATTCGACATCCCTTCTTTTCTTGATGGCAGCAAAAAAAGATTATAAGATTCCCAAAGTTCATTTAAATTATTTAAGTAACCTTTAAAGATTGTATTTGGGTTTGTAGATATTAATTTTAAATTTTCTGCTTCTTCCCCTTCGCCATAGATATCTAAAAAGATATCTTTATTACTAATTTCATTCATAGCTTTAATGGCTAGATCAATTCCTTTATTTTTCACGAGTCTAGAGGCCGTTAGGGCTTTAATTTTTCGCTTTGTGGATAATTTACTGATATTTTTTTTATCAGAATTAATAATATTATTTAAATAAACAAACTTATTTTTATATTTTGGGAAAGCTTCTGCGTATATGTTTAGATTTTCTACTGAATTGAAGTAAATAATATCAGAATTTTTAATAATAAATTTGGTTGTATTTAAATTTATATTGTAATTTGCTATTCGACAAACACTTTTATATTGAAAAAAACTAATTTTTTTTAGTAAAACATTTAAAACGTTAGGCGTTGGCAATGTTGTAAAAAGAATGTCTGGTTTAAATTTGATAATTTCTTTGATTAATCTAAATATTGCAAAAGAAGTCTTTTTTTTATTCAAACCAACAATATTAGAATTATTCTTCCTTTCTTTTGCAACAACGTACCTAGTGTTGCAATCAGCGTCAAGTAATTCAAATAATTTGTAGAGTTGACTCTCTGCACCTCCATTTAATGTGGAAATAAAAAATAATATGTTTTTATTCACTGAAAATCCTAAGTTTACTTTTATATTTATTTGAATAAATTATTCCAATAAATTTATTTTGAAAATTAATTAATACTCTATTTTCTAAAATAATTTTCCTATCATACCAAAATAAATTATCTTCAACGTCATCAAATATCATAAGGTAATCTTTTCTAAATTTCTTTACTGTATTAAATAAATACATTTTTCCTCTATGGGTTTTATCTGAATCAAAGAAAAATACTTCTGAAGAATTATCTCTAAGCAAAGTTTTTAAAATTTGTCTATCAGTTCCAATATGTAAAGTCCAATTATGTTTATTCGATTCGCTAACTAATAATCCAATAAGATCTGCCGATTTATTTAAGTTGAATCTCGGAAGATCTATTGAATCTAGTTTAAAATTACCATTATTCGTAATTCCTGCTGATAATATTAAGTGAGAAGAAAGTCCTAGCCACACACCTGTCTCAACAACACTTTCGGGATTTAATTTTCTGATTAAAAAATAAATTAATTCAGGATAATGTATTCCATGAATTTTAACATTATATTTATTAAGGATTGCTTCCTTTTTTTCTTTAATTTCTTCTTCTAAAAAAAGATATTCTTCTTTATATTTACTAAAAATTTTAAAACTCTCATTTCTTGACAAATATACAATAGAATCACATTCATTAAGTTTTTTAGCTGCTTTTGCTCTGGTTTTTTTATATCTATTTTTAAGAAAAAAATATTTATAAGGATGAATAGATCTGTATTTAAATGAGTTGTAGATTTGTAACAACTTATCGTTTTTTAACATATTACAATTATATAAATTGAAATTAATTACGAACAAGTATTACTTTATTACCACAAGCGTTCTTGTTTTATATAATCTATTTAGTTTTTTTGAAGATTCTTTTGGATTTTTTTTAATATTTTTATTTTTTTTCTTAATTATTTTAAATAATAAAAAAATAGTTAATCGTCAAACTCTCGCAGAATCATTTCTTTTTACTAACCTACTTACAACCATTATCCCTCCTCGTCTAGTTTTTAGTGGGAATCAGTTTGCATATTTTGACGAGCATTTTGTAGATAATTTGGCGTTTTCATCAGAAGTTTATTCTACAAATATTCCGTATATTGGATTTACCTATTTGTCAAAAATATTGCTAACAACACAAAACCTTGGAAGCTTGAATTCTTTTTTGTTTTTTCTTAATTGTTTTGTTTTTTATGCAATATTTTCAATGTTTAAATTAATTAACACTAATTTAAAAACAAATTATTTATTTTATATTTTATTATTTGTATTATTTATAGCTATTAATTTACCAAGTAATTTTAATTCACTGATGGGAGTTCCAAAACTACTTCTAAATGGCACTGCTGGTTTTGGGTCATTTGGTATAAGAGTTTTTACACCTGCATCATTTGATCTTTTAATGTTTTTTCCTATAAAGTATTTTTACCAAAAAAAAATAATTAATGCGTTATTGTCGGGGATTATAATTTCTCTGTTTCACTATTACTTATTTGTCCTTATGATTATTTTTCTTTTGAGCTATTTATTGTTTACAAAAGGAAAAAATTACTATGTATATTTCATTTTTATTTTTTCATTAGGAATTTTCAATTATTTATCTGAAATAAAATTTTTCAAAGATTTGTCAAAAATATTTCAATTAATCAAGCCTACAAGTGTAAATTTTAATTTAGTTGAGTATTTATCAATTGGTTCATTAATAAACAATGGCTTGAATTCAAACTATATTTATTATTTTGACTTACTTAATTTTCAAATCTTTAAACCAGATTTTGTATATAAAAATTTTTCCCCAACAATTGGTGTTATAAATAATGAATCCTCTATACCAATTGAAAAATTATTGTTGTTCGCAATTGCTTATTATTTTTCATTAAAGTTTTCTAATGGTTATTTGAGTAGTTTGATTTTTGTTTCAAGCAATATATTTCTTATGTCACACTTGCTATATTCTTATGACATTTATTCCTTCATTGGACTGATTTATCCATGGAGAATAACTCATATAATTTCAATTACTAGTTTTATAATTCTAATGACTAAAATTCCACAAATTAATATTCAAATTAAAGACGTTTATTTATTAATGTTTTTAGTTTTAATTCCTATTTCATTTTCTATTTGGAATATATATGATTCTAGAGATTACGAATACAATGATGATCTTCTTACTCTTATTGAAGATTCTGTAGAAATGAATGAATTAATAATTATTCCAATTGAGGAAACGAGATATCTTTATCATTATGGACTGCCAAACGTATTTATTTGGCTATATCCTCCTTTTGAGATAAACGATTTCGATAAAACAAAAAAATATTTTGAAAAGTTAGAACTTTATAATAAAATTATCGGTTCAAAAACTTGTAATGAATTAAATCAAAATTTATCAAAAACAAAACAAAAAATAGACAAAGTTTTAATAAATACAGAAAATGCACAAATAAAATCTAGCTGTAATAATAAGTTACTTTTTTACAATAGTTAAGTAGATTAGTAAGCTGTATTATTAAATTATGATTAAGTTCCATGAACCCCATATCGCAAAAAATACTAAAAAATATTTAAATCAGGTAGTTGAAAGAAATAGTTATAACGACAACTATTTTACGGAAGCATGTTTAGAATTATTGTCAGATTTTTATAAAACAAAAAATTTACTTTTAACCCACAGTGGCACAGCTTCACTTGAAATTTCAGCGATGCTCTTAAAATATAGTTTAAATAACCAAATAGAAAATCATTCAATTAAAATTCCTTCTTATACATTTTCATCTACGGCAAATGCTTTTATTCGTTCTGGTTTTAATGTAAATTTTGTTGATATTGATAATCGCAACATGATTTTAAGTAATGACGAACTAGATACTTTGAATGATAATGAAAATCTTGTAATTGTAAATTATGCAAATTCAACATTTGATTACAAAAGTAGTTATGATATAAAAATTATTGAAGACGCTGCTCAATCCTATGGTGTTACCTTTAAGAAACAGCCAGTTGGAACTTTTGGAAGGTATGGATGTGTATCTTTTCATCCAACAAAAAATTTACATAGTGGTTATGGAGGGTTGTTAATTGTAAACAATGCAGACGAGTATGAATTAGCTAAAACAATTTGGGAAAGAGGTACTGACAGAAACAAAGTGTTATCTGGGCTAAAAAATAAATATGAATGGGTTTCACTTGGATCCAGTTTTCAAATTAATGAACTTTCATCAGCAGTACTATATTCTCAACTTGAAGTTCAGGATAAAATATATGAGATTAGAAAAGAGTTATATAAAACTTATGAATATAGTCTTAAGAATTTGGTTGAAGCAAAATATATTGCAATTCAAGAAACTAATGAAAATATATTTCCTAATTATCATGCTTTTTACATTCAGGTAAATGAAAGAAAAAGATTTATGGATTATATGGCTGAGAATGATATCCAAACATATATTGGCTATGAGAACCTTCATAGTTCAAGTTATGCAAAATCTAACAACTTAACAAAAAAGTTACCACTAACTGAAATATATTCTCCTAGAATTGTTCGTCTTCCTCTACATACCAATTTAACTAACAATAATATTCTGCATATATGTAAAGTGATTACTAATTATTTTGAACTTTCGTAATTCAAAAATTGTATTTAATCATATAATAAAAAAATGACTAACTTTGGTGGAATAATTCTTGCAGGTGGAAATGCAACACGACTTAACCCGTCAACTAAATCTGTAAACAAACACCTTTTACCAGTATATGACAAACCGATGATTTACTACTCTATGTCAATTCTTTTATCTTCAGGAATTAGTGATATAACTATAGTTTGTAAGGATTCAGATATAGAGAATATAAAAAGAGTAATTGGAGATGAAAAGTATCTAGGTCTTAATATTAATTTTGCTGTTCAAAATGAACCCAAAGGTTTACCACATGCTATTTTTGAAGGTTTTAAAAAAAGTAAGCATATGCATAATTTGACTGTTCTCGGAGATAATTTTATATTTGGAAGTGAATTTTTTACAAAAGTTTATAAAGATTTACAAAATGATATATCCTCAACAATATACTTAAAAAAGATAAACAACTACAGTAACTTAGGTGTTGCTTTAATAAATGAAAAAAATGAAATTACAAATTTTGTTGAAAAACCTAATTCTAGAAATAATAATTATCAGGTGATAACAGGTTTGTATAAGTTTACAAATCTTTTCTTAGAAGCTTATGAGAGTATTTCTCCATCTAAAAGAAATGAATATGAAATAATTGATATTTTTAAATTTCAAAACGATCTTGGATTTTTAGATTATGTTGAGATTGGAAGGGGTACTACTTGGTATGATGTTGGCACATATGACGATTTAAACAGTTGCGCTAATTTTGTTAGAGAGGTGCAAAGTAGACAAAAAATGCTAGTCTGTTCTCCTCATGAAATAGCATTTAGAAGAGGTTTGATTACCGAAAAACTCTTTAGAGAGTTTATAAATAAAAATGAATTTACTGACTATGGTAAACTTTTGTCAAAAAACATCAATTTTTAAACTGATTTAGAAACCAAAGAATTTGCTTTTATAAAAGAATTTTCATCTAAAGTTATATGATCAACAATTGTAGAATTTACACCTAAAAAACTTGATTGACCAATCTCTACTCCTCCGGAGACAACAACATGAGAAGTAATGAATGTATGATCTTTAATTTTTGAATGATGACCGATATGATTTCCGCTCCAAAGTACAACATTATTTCCAATCTCTACAAAAGCTTGTATATTATTTTGTTCTAATATAAAAACATTTTCACCAATTATTGAATTCTTGGCAATAATTGCATCATTGCTAATAAAGTTTGCAAAAGTTACTCCCTCTTTTTTCAACTTATTGTATGTATTTTTTCTTACTTCATTGTTTTTTGAATACCCGATAGCAATAAAAAATGATGTATCATTTTTAATGTCTTTATGCTTAGAAATTTCGCTATAAGGTACAACATCAAGATTATTAAATTTATTCGAAGTTACAAATTCATCATCAACCGTATATGAAACTATCTTATAGTCTGAATGATTGTTGAAATAATAACTTGCCACTTCTGAATATTCACTAATGCCAAAAATTACTAAATTTTTCATTTTTATTTGTTACTCAAAACAGCTAAACCAATTCCAGTTTTGCCATACTGATTACCATTGTATAACATATAAATTTCTTTTTTATATTCGAATACAAATGGATACTCAACCATTTCACTATCCCAACCTTCATCTGAAGTAGAAATTGTATTTTTGTTTAACTCTATATTCCATACATTATTGTCTTTTGAAATAGCATATCCAATTTTATACTTATCTCCGTTTCCTCCCCTATATGAGTACCACGCATGTTTTTCATTACCCTGAACCAATATTGTTGGTCTTGAAAATGCCTGGGCGACTCCTGCAATATATGGAAAAGCTAACCCTTTTGGATAGAACTTATGACCATCTTTAGATTCAGCATAATTAATTACATGTAGCATTTCATTATTCTTATGATTCCATTCAATAGTTGACCCGTAATACATTTTATACAATCCTTCATCACAAATTACATAAGGATAGGACAGGCTTACTTTGTCATAGTCGTTAAGGTTTAGCAAAATTTCACTAGACTCATTTATTATTTCCAATTTATTTCCCAACTGAACTCTTCCAATTAATCCTCGCCAGTGTTCATTTTCATTATTTATCCATCCCATAAAAGTTAAATATTTTGTATTTTCAACTTTATAAACTGAACTACATGATATTCCATCTGGGAAAAAGTCTGAATTTGGGTCAAATTGAAATAGTGGCTTGCTAAATTCATTAACAACTTGAAAGCTCTCCATATCTATATCAAATGCAGATACTGAAGATCTATTTTGAGCATCTCTTGCAGAGAAAAAAACTCTAAATATTCCATCATTAATTTCAACAGCCGTAGGATTTGAAGCATGTGAATTCAAAAATTTGTTATTAGTGTTGTTATTCAAAGAATAAATCAAACCTACTTTGTCCCATTTAGAATTTGATTTTATCATTTTGATTTATTGTATTTTTTTAATAATTGTTCTAGGTCTATTTTTCACTTCTTTCATAATTATTTTAAGATAAAAACTTATGACACCCAGAAAAAGAATAATGATCGAACTAAAGAACCACACCGAGATAAGTATTGAAGTGTATCCATCTAAAATTTCAGAATTAAAATATTTGTAAACTAAATATAAAACAAAGCTTGAGGAAAAGAAAAAATTAGTTAATGCGACATAAAACAAAAAAGATAATGATTTTGTAGAATATGTGAGACTTATATTTAAGAGGTGATCTATCTTTTTTCGTAATGTATAAGTAGATTTACTTTTTGAATATTTTTCAATTTCTACAAAAACATTCTCAAAACCTGTGATAGTCAAAAGGCCTATGTAATTGATACTCTTTTCAGGGTGTTTAAGCAGGGAGTCTCTAAATTGTTGGGTCATAATAGATGCATTAGTAGGATTTTTTGGATATTCAATTTTCAAAATCTTATTCAGATAGAAATAAGCTAAGTTACCTGAAATTTTCTCAAACAGTCCTCCTTTACGCTTCTTTTGATATCCTATTACTAAATCAATATTGTCTTTTTGAATTTCTTTGTAAAAAGCTGAAAATATTTCTGGATCTTCTTCAAGATCACTATCGATTATGAATGTAAATTTTCCAGTCGCATGTTCAATACCAGTCATTAGAGCTTCGTGGTGTCCAAAATTTTTTGAAAGATTTATTATTGAAATATTTTGAAATTTTTCTTTTAGTTCAGAAAGTCTTTTGAATGAACTATCTTTTTTTTCATCAATAACAAAAATAATTTCAAAATTAGATATTTTATTTTTTTTAAACTCTTCGTAAAATTTTGAAATAAAATCTTCGAAAACATCTTCATTTTCATATACAGAAGTTACTACTGAAATTTCCATATCCTTATTTTATTCCTTTGGTTTTATGTATTTCATAAATTTATAAGAATTCGGCCCCTGATTAAATAGTAGATCAATTACGGATACTTTTTCTTCAAAGTCTTCCCATAATTGTCTGTATTTAGGGTAATTTTTAAAATCTTCGAATTCTATGTTGATTTTGTTGTTTTTAAATAAATTTTCATCTAAATAGTTTTTAGATTTAGAACTAGTTATATATGTTGTTGCATTTTTGTTAATACAAATATCTAAAATTCTATTCGATTTTTCTACATTTTTATTTTTTATATCACTTGAAAAGCTAATTTGAGTATCAATTTCAAGGTATTTACAAATAAAATTTATAATTTCTATATTAATATCGATTAGCTTATCGCTTCTTAAGCCTTTATATATTTTTTGTAAAGTTGGATAAATTGAATCAAAGTAATTACTTTTTTTGTAGTTTCTTTCAATTTTATTTAAATGTTCATCTACCCAACTAAAATTTTTGACTGAGGCATCTTTTATCAGCATTTTTTCTTCTTTGTAAATCGGAATATTTAACCATATAGTACCTTGAGGTGTTTTAATTAAATTTCTATTCCTCCAATCTCTATTTGTATATTTCACATCATCTAAAACAACAAACTCATCAGCTTTAGCGATTAAATCAAAATAACCTTTCCAGGGTATATAATTTGGCTGAGTTACAAGAACTTTCATACAAATCTAATTGTAGAGATAAATTTTATAAAATTATTTAACTCGAGAATCAAGAAACGCTTTAACACTACTAGGTATCTCCGATACATCAAAACCAAGCAGTTCTTTATCTTTTTTACTAAGTTTATAATTTTTCATTTCATTTTTTAAATTAATTTGTTGTTTAAAAAATGGTATACCATATACATTGTTTACAGCTCTTCTTGCATTGTTTGATTTATTTTTTTCCGCTCTATGGAACAGCATGCTATCTAAAACGAGAAAATCACCTTTTTTTGCTTCTAACTGGACAATATTCTCCTTTACATAATTATCTGAAGGAAAGTCTGAGTGCAAATGAGAACCTGGTATGACACTTGTGGCTCCATTTTCAATATTAAACTCATCTAAACAAAGTAGAGCATTTATTGCAAGTGGTCTATTTGAAGTATAATGCTGATAAGGTAGATCTCTATGCCACTTAGCCTGGTCAAATTGTTTTTTTGGAGGATTTACAACTGCATTTTGTTGGTTTAAAACATATCTTCCAGGAATAAGTTGTTTTAATATTGCATTAAGATTTTTATCTTTTGCAATATTAAAAAATTTTATATTAAATGACATTGGCAACCTTATTTGATCCTGCTCATTTAACGATTTTAAAAAACCCAATCCATATTTATTAATATATTCTTTTTGAATAGAATCTAATAATTTTGAAAAACTCTTTATTTGATTTAGCGAAAATTCTGATTTTACTACTGAAAATCCCTTTTTTGTTATATCTTCTACAGCCTTATCTATATCATTATTGACTTCAGTTCTCTGTATAATACCGTAGCCGCTATTAGTTTGATTCATATTTTCATTAAAGCAGAAAAACTATAAAGTATTCATCTAAAGTAAAAAGAATATTTTCTTTTAAGTAATTTATAATTACTCGTTTAAAATCAAAATATGGTTAAATTCTATAATTTACTTCCAATTTTTTTTGTTATTATTTCAACAGTAACATCGCAACTTATTTTAAAGTGGAGAGTTGATAACTTAATAAAAAGAAGCGAAGATGCAACAAATCAAATACAATTAATTTTTAAAAATATTTTTGACCCTTATATCATTCTTTGTTTTTCATTAGCCTTCGTTGCAGCTATATCATGGATTTTTACATTGACTCGATTTAATCTTTCTTCTGCGTATCCATATATGGCCTTAAATTTTTTACTTGTTATTTTTTTAAGTAGTCTATTTTTTGGGGAAGTGTTAAGTATTAGAAATATAATCGCTGCCTTATTAATAATTATTGGTGTCGCACTTTTGACGTGAGTGACTTCAACTTATCTGAAAAATCTGGAATTCTTTACAATTTTTTAGATCTGCCATATGTTTATAAATTATTTCAATTTCTACTTAGAAAACTTAATACAAATCAAAGATTATTCAGTGAAATTATAAATATAAGAAAAAATAGTATTGTACTTGATTGTGGATGTGGTCCAGGTACATATAGAAACTATATAGACACTGACAAATACATTGGTATTGATATAAATAATAAACATATAGAGTCAGCTAAAAAAAAATATCCAGAAGATCAATTTTTTATTGAAGATCTTTTAAATATAGAAAGTATATCAATTGATAAAGTTGACTCCGTAATTATGATAGGGATATTGCATCATCTTGATGATGCAATATGTAAAAAATTGTTTGATAATTTATTTAATAAACTATCAATTGATGGAGAGATTTTTACTTTAGACCCCGTATATATTCAAAAACAAAGAAAGATAGCAAAATATTTAGCTAGTAAAGATAAAGGTAACTATGTAAGGGAACCAGAAATGTACACGATGCTTATATCTAATAAATATAAAATACAATCATATGTCATTCATGACTTACTTAGAGTTCCATATGATCATTATTTTATGAGAATTTTAAAATGAATAAAAAATACTCTCATTTAAGAAACCTACTTCTTTTAGTTTTATTGCCATTATTTTACTTTATGTATTTGTTAGTTAATACATATGGTATTAATCATTTAAAAGCAGAAGATAACACTTTGCTAATTGATAACTTCAACGAGGCAATTCCAAATATTTATAATTGTAATTTCAACTACTTTGAAATTAAAAATCATATGAACGAAGGTAAATTCACTAAAGTGAGATTTAGAAAATCAGTAACAGAAGATCCAACATGTTTTGGAAAAATTACCTATTCAGGAGTAACGCCAGGTACGAAATTTGAAGAATTGCCTAAGGATTTATATATTGAATTTGGTGTTAATCAAAAATCTGGGCTACCTCTCTGGTTGTTTGAAAAAAATTTTTTGATATTTGCAATATTTATGTCAATTATTATTTTTTTGCAAATAATTTTTAATAAGAAAAATTTTTTTATTGGATTTTTAATAATTATATTTTTCTATTCGCTTGTTTCATTTAATGAACAAAATATGTTTATAAATTCTTCAAAAACTTACTTTCCAAATTTATCTACTACGAATGAGCAAATATTTAATAGCTGGTTTACTAATGATAACTGAACAATTAGCTTTAATTATATTATTCATAACACCTGGTTTATTTATTTCATCCTTTTTTAACATGAAAACAGAATTCTTACTAACTTCTAGTTTTGCAATCTTTTTTTGGGGTTTTAGTTCTTTTTTAATACCAATGAATTTTTTTATAAATAGTTCATATTTCAAATGGCTTATTTATCTAATGTTTGTCATTTGGATATTTAAGTTTAAAAATATTAAAAATCCATTATTTAATATTTTATTAATTTTGTTATTTGAGTTAATCAATAATTCATTTGGAGTATTACACATAGTGTCCACTTCGCAGATTACATTTGATAGTGCACTTTCAAATCTGAGTTATCAGTCTGGTGTATTAGGAGTATCTTCAATACAAATAGCATTACTTAAATTTTTTAATGAAAGCTACATACTTCTGACACTCCAACAGTGTTTGGGTATTTCGTTGATGGTTTTCAACATAAAATCTTTAATAACTCAAAATAATTTAAAAGCTGTCACTACTTTAACTATCATTCCGGCATTTTTTATTTTTTCAGTGCTCTTAGAGATTATGACAATTAGAACTCATTTTTTTGCATCACAACTATTGTGTTTTCTAATCATTGAATCATTTAAACCAAAATATAATAGATTTCCAAGAGGTGTATTTTTTCTATTTTTAAGTCTCTTTATTTCATCAAGGTTAGAAAATTTAATAATTTACTTCCCACTAATTTTTCTTTTATTAAGAGCTTATTTTTATAATGAAAATTTGCAAAATGATATCAATCAATCAAGCATGTTGTTTGTCACTTTACTATCTCCCTTAATTGCTAACTATTACGGGTATTCTTACAGCCAAGATTTGAGAGCAAATTTAATTCTTTTATCTTTTTTAGTTTTTTTGTTAACCTCATTAACAATATTTAAAGATAATTTATTTGTAGAGTTTGTTATTCGCCATTTTATAATCTTTTTTATCGCTTCATTAGTTTTTCTATCTGGCTGTTTGTATTATTTATTTTCATTCAAAGCTATAAACTCATGGCTTTTTATAATCAATCATCTGCTTGATACTCATAGAGGATGGGTGACAGCAGTTTGTTACTTTATCGTAATATTAATTTACTTAATTAGCAGAACTAATAATGTGAAGTTAAAGAGAGTTTATACCACATTTTTTCTTACATTTGTTTTAATTATTGTTTCTTCACCTCTACACCACAGTATTTACGGTGGTGAATTGTGGTCCAATGGAATTGTAGAAGGTTTAGCGATATATAATCCATTTGATGAGTCTCAGACTAGATCTTTTTTACAGTTGTTTTTAGCGTTAATTCCATTTTCAGTTTTAATTCCATCTAGAACTTAATAGCTCTTTATCTCATCTGCAATCATGTATACAATTTCTTCAGATATTGGATCTAGATAGAAGATTTTAAGTTCAGTAATTTCTACTTCAGGTATTTCAAAAGATTTATATTTCGGTATTTTTGGAAATCCTGAATCGACCATTGAACTATTTTCCAATTCTAAGCTTTCTTGAATATTATAAAAAAAGCTTTCTGATTCAGTTAATACCTCAATTCCTTTTAGTTTTATACTCTTAAATTCATCTGGTTTGTCAAAAGCAGTAGACCATATTTTGAGTATTACACAATTATTATTCTTATGAAACTCAGATTTTACAAGTTCATAATTATTTAATTTGTGTTTACGATATTGATATATTGGATTTTTTAATGAATTCAGTTCTCCACATTCAGGATTATCAAATGGTTCTTGTCCAAATTTTCTTGATGAATGTGTAGCAAGTGAATCTAAGTTTTTTTCTGAAAAACTTTTTGACCTTATTAAGAAATCTTCTAAATTCAATCTCTCTAGTAACCAGAATTCTTTAACTAAATGTTGGTACCATGAATTTTCAACTTCTATCAATTCATTAATCAAATTTCCTTTTAGTAAACTATTACTTAATTCATAAATTGTTGATGAATAATGTCTAAAAATTTCAGAATCATATAGGAGTTCTTCTACAAAACCATCTGTAATATTTGTAACTTTACTGCTGTGAGCATACCTTTGATGGAGGCTTGCGTCATATGCTATTGGCTCAATAAGATCGGTTTGAGGGTTGTAATAAAAGAGAAAGTTATGAAATATCATGGGGTGAATAGCACCAAAGATTTCGGAAATTGCTATATAACGACCCATTAACTTTGCATCAAAGACTTCAGATGCATCTAGTCTTCCCTCTAGATATGCTCGCATTTTTCCTTTGGCTATAATTTTGTATTCTTTAAGTTGTTTGTTTTCATTTACTTTTCTTGTGTTGAGGGTATCAAACAAAGCTGTTCTGTAAGTAACTGCTCTACCTGAAATTGCAATTGAACTACCAATTAAATCACGATACCTAGGAGCTTCAAATCTTAAAACAACAGAATTCATTTTTCCAGATCTCTCGAGATGCTCTTTTGTTCCAACTTCTTCTATTTCAAATATTCCATGATTTTTACCATTGATATTTAAATTGATGAGCATTAAGTCAGTTGTAATAATTTCATAAGTATCTGCTACATGCATAAACAATGGTTCAAGTTGAAAGTCTCTAACAAGAGGATGTTGTAATGAAAATTCAGACATATCCTTGTAAAGCGAATCTTCTAATTCAATTTTTATGGATTCTTTATCTTTGTATTGAATGTGGTCCAAACCATTTCCTTTTAGGTTTATTTGGATGTCAATAGTATTTTGTAAATTTTTTCGTATTTGGCCTTTAACATTAATATCTTCTCTTTCGTTTGATCTGTTAAATTTAAGTGAAGTATTTATCTCATTAGTAAGTTTTGTTTGTTCATCAAATGGAATTTCAATATAGATTGTTTCTAGTGATGCTATCGTAACGTTTCTTAGATTTTTAGGAGAACTTATAATTTTTTTTAAATAATCGAAAGCTGTATAAACTCTTTCACCTGAATCCATTCTTACTACACCTTGATAACCTTTTTCCATTGCAAATAAAGAAAGTTGCACATTAACGTCTGACACAGAATTAGGTTTCAGGTTTATAATCCAACCTACTCCAATAAGAAATACGATTGCAAAGAAATACACTAATTTGAAGATTTTTTTCGGTTTTTGATAATTAGTATTTAATTTCATAGTTCTTTTAAGAAAATTATAATTTAATTTATTAATATAACTTCTTATGGAGACTTTAATATCAGAAAATTTACAAGAATTAACAATTTCACCTATTAGAATTTCTCTTGATCTGCTTTTGGTTTTTGTAATCACTAGAGCTATATCTTGGCATTATGAAAAATATTCACTTTCTAATTCTTTTTCAAATACAAAATATTCTTTTACTATTGTTGGATTAAGCACAGTTCTTATCATTTCTGTTGTTAAATCTTCTCTTGCGCTTTCACTTGGACTTGTAGGCGCGCTTTCAATCGTAAGATTCAGGACTCCGATTAAAGACCCTGAAGAGCTGGGGTATCTTTTTCTAGTAATAGCTACTGGATTAGCAGCTGGAGCAGAGCAAGAAGTTGCTTTAATTGTTTCCACTCCTCTAATTTTATTTTTTCTTTATTTGATAAAAGATAAGAAAAATTCTATTGGTGAAAGCGGTGTCATATGTGTAGAAACAAATAAAGAAAGTTATGAAAAAATAATTTACCTCTTACAAGAATCTAATATTGATTTTGTTCTCTCGAGGTTAGTTAAAAATAAAGAATTGTATTCTCTAGATATACTTGCAAATGAAATTGACATAATCGAGTTTAATAAATTAATAGTAGATATCGAAAATTTAGGTGTCGATAAGCTTACTTTTATTTCTAATGAATAATGACCACAATGAACAAAGAGTTGAATTCAAGTATATTGTAGATTCGAAGAACTCAAAAAATGTGATTGATTATGTATCTAAAAACAATTATTTTTTTATAAAACAGCATGAAGACAGAAAAATTTATAGTCTTTATTTTGACTCGGCAAAACTCATAGAATTTAACAATACACTCAACGGTTTAAACAAGAAAAAAAAATTTAGATATAGATTCTATAACGATATTTCAAAAAAAATAGATGGGCAATGGGAAATTAAAGAAAAAATTGGTATCAACACAAGTAAAAAAATCTATAAGGAATCAATAGACAAAATTCAGTTATTTGACAATAAAATTTTTGAATTTGTTTCAAAGTTCGATTCTGTAAATTTTTATCTAAGAAAGTTTCCTTTTTCAAATCGATTAATAAGTTATGAGAGAAAGTATTTTTTTTCAAAAAAATATGGTAAAGATTTTAGATTGACTCTAGATTCAAATATTTCATCATCCTTGAATATAAATGATACATTTCGAACAGATACTGAAAAGAGTTATTCAATATTGGAATTAAAAATTTCAAAAAAAATTTACAATAAAAGTAAACTTGAAAACTTTTTACCTTATTCTAGGGTGGGATATTCAAAATATTTAGAAGCCTAGAAAAAACTTTTTACTTTTCTTATTATTGTTGAGTAAGTTGAAGATATTAAATAAATTGATAGAAAATTAATATATAACCACCAGCGACTTCCATATTCACTCGTAAGGATGCTAAATATTATGTTTAATATGAAAATTGAAAAAATTACCCAATTAATTTTATTTTTCATAAAATTATTGAAAATATAAAACACTGGTAAGAATACCCAGATACCGATAGGCGATCCAATACTGAATAATATTTTTAAAAAGAAATTCAAAGTTTTAGAAAATATTGAAGAAGAAATTAAGACTCCAGGAACTTTCCCACTTGTATCAAAGTATGGATTGTATATAAAACAGTGCTCAAATACGCAATCTCTAGAGCCTTGGCCATACAGCCTTTCTAAGTTATCAACAAAAAATTGCAAATATTCAGGCTGAAATAAAGAAAATAAATATGCGGTAGTACCTAAATCTTTTTCTAAACCATCACCTTCTATATTTGTAGAGAGGGTGGTAGAAAAGACAAAGTTGTCATTTTGAATTAAGTTGTAAGACATTGTTAAACCAATCAGCAATGTAAAAATTATTAAATATTTTGAAATTTTTATTTTTTTTATCATTAGATAAAGAAAAAATATAATAATGTTAGATATTCCTATGGGTCTTACAAAAAAAGATAAAATAAAAAAAATAAATGTAATATTAATTTTTTTTTGTTTTAAATAATATAAACCAGTTATTGAGAAAAATATATATGGTGTTTCACTAGAAATAAAACTAGATAATTCATAATTATTAAACATTAGAAAAAAATATAATGCACCTATTAGATATGACGGGCCTTCAGATTCTTTTGTAAGTTTTAAAATAATGTAAAAAGAAAGACTAAATAAAGCTAGATAAATATATTTACTAATTGAAAAGAAATAGTTATTTAAAAATCCAGATATGAACGGTTGTAATGGGGGCCAATCTAAAAGTGGTTTGCCATCACATGTTAGTGCCAGTTTTCCGCACTCTAATAAGGTGGTACCTAAATCCTTGTATGTTCTTGCATCAGGAATAGTATTCCAAAAATAATTAGAATCAATATTTTTAATATTAAAAAATTGAAAAACAAAAAATGCTACAGCAAAACTTGTTGGATTTGAATTTAACTTAATTTTTTTTACTACTGAAATTATTATTAGAAATAAGTTTGTAAAAAATAAAATAATCCATAATGGAGGACTGTAAAGTATTAAATTTTTAGACAGTACCAACTCATTAGCTTGAAGGTTTATCAACCAAGTATTAAGTACAAGATAATTCAGGACAATTAAAGGAACTAAGTTATAAGAAATGAAATTTTTATAAATTAAACTCACCTTTTAATATTATAGATATTTTAAATAGACTCTACACACTAATTAATTAGCTTCATAGAGAAATTAACAAAACACAATTAAAATGACTTGGTGATCAAAAACCGCTTACATTTCATTCTTCGTTTTTTACCACTCTTAGTATTAACAGGTGCAATACACCCAAAATATGGACTTGATGGCTTCCCTTTTAACAATAAGATAGAGGTTATATTATTTTTAACTTCTTTGTTTTGTATTTTTAGTAGGAACAAAAAAATCAGAAAAAAAACAGTTCTTATTTTTATTTTTTTATCTTTTATTTCAATATCACTTAGTTTTTTAAACTCTCAGAATAGCTTTGAAGCTTGCTATAAAACAGATCAGACACCCACCTCAAATTTTATGATGTCATTCAACATAACAGATAATTGCCAATTTAGTTATGAAGAACCATTCAATAAAGAAAAAACTAGAAGTGATTTTTTATTAAATTTCAACAGTAATCCGAAAAATGCTAGGGGAATAGATTTAACTAATTGGGATTTGTATTTCTTTAATCAAACAGGGTTTAATTTCTATGACAAAAAATATTATGGAGGCCAAAATGATTTAGATATTAAAATGCACTGGGTCTCTAAAAATAATAATTTTGAACGGGTTAGTTACAATTATTTAAAACAAAACGATGCACTAAATCTATTCGATTATGGATTTACAAATATTGTTTTTCCAATTGAGCCATCTAGAACATGGCTTTCGTTTGGAGTCAACTGGAAATCAAAAAGTAATGCACAAGAACAGGATGTTTTAATTAATTATGTTGGAGAGGTGGAGTTAAAAATAAATAATAAAACGATTAAACTCCCAAATTCTTATAAAAAATTGGTGTCTTCAAAAATTAAATTGCCTGAAAATTCTTCAATAGTAATCAACTATTTTTATAGATATAATGCAGGCATTAATAGCTATCCAAATATTCCTTATGCTTCATTTTCCATTACAGATATAAATGGCCAAAGTTTGAATCCTCTTAAAACAAATTTTGAGTCAATTTTAGAATTTATCAATTTGATAATCGTTTTTATTATTTTTCTAAATGCGATACTGATAGTTGAGAGAAAAAGTAATAATTTATTAATTAACTTCTCTCTACTTTTGATTATATTTTTCTTTTATGAAAAAATACCAAGTTCACTTACTGATTATATTGAGATTTCATTAATTGGAGTAGTTGCATATTTAATATTTTATAAAAAAATACATGATATTAGAAGCTTTGATGGAGTGATACTATCTATTTCTTTATTATCGATTAAGAATCTTGATATCTATAACAATGTACTTTATAGTTTTGGTGGCTCTGATCCATTAAATTATGAAAGTTGGTCTCAGCAAATCATTCACTTCGCATCTCTTCAGGGTGGTGAAAATATATTTTTATATCAACCTGGGTATAGATATTTACTATCATTAATCCATCTTATTCTTGGTGATAGCCATGTTGCAATATCTCTTATGGCAAGATTTATTTTTGTGATTTTATTATTACAACTTTTTATTAACCTTTCTAAAATTACAAAAATACACAACGTTTTCTTATCTCTAAATTTTTTAATTCTTTATATTTTCTTCTCAACATATAGTTCTAAATTAAATTTATATTCTTCTTTAAGCGAGTGGCCCACGTGGTTAATTGGTTTAGGAATTGCAATTTACATCTTTAAAGACAACCTATCTTTTAATGATACAATCTATATATCAATTTTAATTGGTTTATGTTTTCTTTTAAGAGAAAATCAATTACCTGGTTTACTCATTCTTTCGATTATATTTTTTATAAAAAATAAAGAAAAGATCAAATATATTTCTGCCAGCATAGGAGTCTTAGGGTTTTTCTTTTTATTACCTTTTTTACATAATTTGATTTACGGAAACAAGTTTGTTTTAAATCAAGATGTTTTCATTTCAGGATACTATTACCTGTCTCCAAGAGATTTATTTTTAAACTTTTCAGATGTTCAAGGACAGTTAATTTTTCAATTAAATTTTTTAATTTCAAATCCACTATATGAGGATGTTGCAATTATGGCTGGCCAAGTTTTACCTTTAATCGTGATATTCATTATTCTGCAATGGTCTTTCGTTGCAATTAGAAGCATTTTTGATGGTTCGAAAAATAGTTTTAACAAATTTTTATTTATAGTTTTACCTTTAAGTTTTTTAATTCTTCATATCTTTTACCAAGTCCATACTTATTTTCCAAGGCATATAATGCAAGGGTACTTGTTTATGGTTATTTCAACTGTATATTTATATTTAACAAAAGAGGAAAGCAGTGTTATATAAAAACACATTATACAAATTGGCATCCTTAATGTCTCCTAATTTTTACAAAGAGATATCAGACTTGATTTCTTTAAATGGTGAAAATTTAACAATATTTGATATTGGATTTTATAAAGGAGAATTTACAAAAAGACTCATAGAAAATTTAGATATTGATACAAATAAACAGAACATCTTTGTTTATAGTTTTGATCCAAACAATAAAATTAGTAGAAAGGAATTTAAAGAATTTTCTGAATTAAAAAATATCCATTGGAGACACTTTAGTGATGCAATTGGAGATAAGAATTCTAAAGAGAAATTTACTATTCTAAAACACTTTCCATCTTCCGGATCTTCAATAAATAATATTTTAGTTGATTCGAAATGGATTAAAACTAGAAGGATAATATTTTCACCATTGAGTAAAAAAGATAACATTGCTGAAACAATTGAAGTAAATCAAATAACACTTGATTCTTTAAATCTAGACATTAAATGTTTAGATATTTTGAAAATCGATGTGGAAGGATATGCTTATAAAGTTCTAAAAGGTGCAAAGGAAACTATAGACAAATTTAATCCGATAATTCAATTGGAAATCCTAAGTAAAAAAAATGAATACGCTGAATCAAGAGAAAAAATAATTGAGTTTCTTTTGGATTTAGATTATAAACTCATAGAAACAAAACAACATTCAACAACTCATTTTTTTTCAGATGTTATTTGTGTGGATTTACTGTTTATAAAATTCTAAAATACTGCAAAGCTCGAATTGCATAATTTATAGTAAAATTGTGCCGTGATGAAAACAAAATATAAAAATTTATTACTAATATTTTTAATTTCTTTTCAAAATTTATTTTTTTTCTTCATAACTTATTTAAATTACGACAGTACAAGAGGTACGGATTTTAATAGGTATGGAAAGTATTTAGACTATTTTGTTAAAAGTGATATTCAAAAAATAGGTTTGGAGTCAGGAGTAGGCTATTTCTATTTCATCAGTAAATTTTTTGAAATATTAAGCAAACCAATATTAATTTCAAGTACTTATGTTGAACCAATTTATTCCCTCAGTATTCAATTAGGAAATTTTTTATTACTAATAATTGGTCTAATAGGTATTTATTATTTATTTGATTATTTGCAGATTGATAAAACTCTCAATTTGGTCTGTTTAAGTTTTCTTTCAGTCTTTCCGCCAATTTTAGGTGCAAGGTTAATTTTAAAACCAGAAATTTTGGCAGTAGCATTTTTACCTTGGTTAATTCTTTTTTATTACAAATTTTTTGAAACTAATAAATTAGTTTTCCTAGTGAGCAGTGCACCTTTGTTACTGTCTCTAAGTATTTTAAAATCCAGCATAACCTTTATGATTGGTCTTTGTTTCTTAACTTTATTTGGAAGACAAATATTCACCAAAAAATTCCTAACATTTAACCTATTTTTGATTCCATTGTTAATTTTTTTAATTAATGAAAATTTTTACGTAAACGAAAACTATCTTTGGCAGCATGTTGTTAATGAAAGTTATTTAAATAGTGCCAGTTTAAGTTATGTATTTTCTTTAAGTTTCAGTGAGATTTACAATAATCCTTTTCGAAATAATTTAAGTAGCTCTATGCTGTCAATAATCTTTGCTGACACTTTTAATGATTACTGGCAAGTATATTGGTACCACAAAGATGGTTGGGCAGGAAAAAATTTTCCAGGGAATTTATTACATATAAGAATTTCAATTTTGATATCAATATCTTTTTACCTTTTAACAACTTATTTTCTTATTAATGAAAGAGATAAAAAAATGAGGGCTATTGGAATTTTGGGCTATGTAGGAATTCTTGCTCTAATAATAAATGCTCTTAATTTGTTACCGATGTTTACACAAAATTTTAATCCTTTAAAAGGTGATCCGATGAAAACACATTTATTTAGTTTTTTAATTATTTTTTCTTTTTATTACTTTTTAACAAAAATTCAATTACTCAAAAACTTTAATGTCTATTTAGTAATATTCCTTATTTTTAATGCTTACATTTTTACGATTATAAATCCAGTAGAAACTGATAAATACAAAGAAACCTATTATTTAAATAAATTACATGTATCTAGTCCCTGTTTACTAAACAATTATGTGAAAAACTATATTAATTTTAGTGATAATTGGTGTACTGAAGATGAAGTTGCAGAATCAATTTGTAAGGGATCTTTCGATGAAAGTTTTTTTCCTTTTGAAAAAGATGGATATCTTATATATGAAAATGATCCATTATTTTTAGATCGAAATTTAACTGATGGAGTTAACACAATAACGGTAGGGAACTTTTATGAGTGTGTAAATTATGTTAATGGTGGTTATTACATTTTAAGTTCCAATATTTTCTTGAACAATTATGTTAATGAACAAAGCCTGTTGTTGAATAAGATGATACTGGTGCTGAGTTTCTTTTCAATTTTTATTCATTTTGTAATCAACATTGTAAAAAAAGAATTTTTCTGAATTTAATGAATTGAGCTTATGACTGTTTTTAGAAATTCTTTTGGCCTTTTGGTATTTTCCAAGTAAGCGCTGCACTTATTTCAAAACCTTGTGGCCAGAGGCAGAATCGAACTGCCGACCCCTTGTTTTTCAGGTAAGGG
>MDTD01010220.1_pt1 | contig 28625 bp, 15 predicted proteins | sample 811221 | NCBI WGS metagenome assembly MDTD01 (sample SAMN05326646, study PRJNA326480) | marine metagenome | isolation source: seawater | place: Pacific Ocean: South West | collected 2011 | reverse complement strand
GTTGGAGAAGAGTTGAATGCTTCCCCCCACAAATGTTGTCGCATGGAGCGTGACCGTGGGAGTGTTACCCGGAGAGTTCGTGACCAACGTGAGTGTTGGAGAATCAGGAGTGTCGCAGACGTCACCTTTCGTGTCGCCGTCGGCGTCAAATTGGTTTGGGTTGTGGACGTTTGGGCAGTTGTCAGCCTCGTCATCAATCCCGTCATCATCGCTGTCGGTCTTACATGATTCGTCGCTCGAATCGGCGGCGGCCGTACACTCACTAAGACCATCAGCTGTACACGTACGAACTCCAACACACTGCTTGTCAGCGCTTCCGTAGCAGCTGGTCTTCAATTCTTTGTCAACGGCCTCGGGGCTACACGGGCAACTCTCCGTGATGGGGATGCAGACACTTCGTTCGGTGTCCTTGGCATCCATCGTTGTCTTCACACGGCACTCGTAATCCGTAGGACATTCATCAGAAGAGGTGCACTCAAGTGTGCAAAATGCACCCTCTTGAGGACTGAAACGGGCGCAAATCGCTTCCTCGCTCGCCCCACAGTCCGCGGTTGCGAAGCACGGTTGGCACAAAACCCCGTTTGGACCCGGACCTGTTGCATCCGGGAGATCGGGTTCGACGAGTGGACGCTCAGGTACTTTTAAACAAGACGTGCTGAGGAGCGCGAAGCCGGCTAATGCAATGAGATATTTGAAGCGAAATAAGTGCACGGCTCGAAGGATACTCGAACCCTACGTTCAGATGTAGAAAGTCGTCGAGAATTAACGTTTCCCAATGCAAAGGCCCATCACGAGCCGCTCCATCACGATGGGAGGATCGAAGACGGAAGACTTCAGTTGTTTGTCAGCCTCAAAGAGTCGTTCGTAGGAACGCTTGAGATGCATCACTTGGAAACGCTGCGCTTGGCGCCAGAACTTCTTTGCCTGAAAGGGGTGAAGCTTCAGTTCTCGTGTGGTGTCATCGAGGGACGAGCCGGCTTCCTTGTAGGTGCTTACCAGCCATAAAAGTCGAAAATGCCGTATCAGCATGGCTAAAATGCGCAGGGGCGGTTCGCGATGTTCGAGCATCGCGTGAAGATGGCTCAGCGCATCTGCGCGGCGGCCCTCTCCAACCGAGTCGACCAATTCGAAGACACTATGGTTTCGGGTTGCACAAAGACATGTCTCGACCGCATCGAGACCGATGGAAGCATTCGGGCCAACATAGAGGCTCAATAGGTCGACCACCAATTTAAGCTGCAACAGGTCATTGCCAACAAGATCGGCGACGAGATGTGCTGCGTCGATTTGGATGCGGTGTCCTAACCGTCCCGCTTCCTGCTCGATCCACCGAGGAACTTCACGGCTCTTGAGGCGATCGAATGTGAAGACGCAGCCATTCTTCTTCAGGTGTTTGACGAGTTTAGTACTGGCTTTCAGCTTTTCGGCAATCAGGATTAACACAGCATTTTGGTTAGGGCTTTGTGCGTACTCACCGAGTGCGTCTCGATCAGTGGCTTTCTTGTCGAGAAGTTCAGCGGCACGCAAGACAACCGCAGTCTGGGGCGTAAATAGGCCCAGGGACTGGCAGTGACTCAGGATGACGCGGGAATCACAGCCCGATTCAGCCATATCGAGACGGGTTAGCGCCATCGCGTCGTGGTCCTTACCAATCGCCGCATCGAGGAGCTTATTCACCGCCTGGTCAACGAGAAGTCGTTCGCTTCCTTGGACCAAGTAAATCGGCTGTACGCCTTGGTTTGCGAGTGCTTTTTCGAGATCTCCGATGTGGTTACCCATGGCTCGTACTCCAGGTCATTCCTCCTTGCTCAAGCGCAGTTAGGAATGTTTCCGGATCGAGAATCGACGCAATAGCGAATGCGCCTGACTGTCGTTGTTCTCCGGCAACGATTCTCATGGCTCCCTCGACCGCGATAAAGGCAGTGACGCGATAGGGGTCCTTACCGCTCACCCATACTTGAGAGTTCAGTCCAGCCCGCCGCGCTCGAGCAGCCACATGAAACGATGTATCTGCCGTGTTGGGTCCGTCATCACCGAGGCGCCAGTCGATGAGTCTATCGGCGACAAGTTGGGTAAGGCCGAACCCAAGTAAGCCCCTTGCATGACGCAGCTTTTTCAATTTCCGTATCACATCTTCGTTCATGACCAGAAAGCTTCGAGCTTCTCGAATCTCTCCGTAATGGCGTGCGTGAAGTGGTGTTCCGCCACCAAACGAGGTGGCTTGGCGGTACCGCTCTTCTCCAGCGAAGGTAACTTCTGTCGTTACGTTGGCTACGTTCTCCTTAACTAACCGCGCACCTTTCCAGGCGAGCATTGGAGAGCCCATCGCGCGAACGATGGATTTGGCTGTGCCCCGCGAAACACCGCCTCGTCCCGTGCGGTAGAAGGTTTCCAACAGGTCAACCCGCCCCTGCAACGACTGCGCTGCAACGGCCGAAACACACTCTGCGAGAGCATATTCGAAGGCTAGCGCACAGCATAAAACCACGTCCTGCCTGGATGCGAGTTCGTGATATTTGGTCTCCATACGGTGAATGAACGCTTGCTCCCCGGTTGTATCGACGTAATGGACGCCACGACTGAGAGCACATCGAACGACCTCCTCTCCCAGGTCCGAGAAGGGTCCAACCGTGTTGATAACAAGGTCGACCCCATGCAGTGCGCGACCGATTGATTCAGGATCGTCGGCCCTTGCCACTCTAATCTCGGGTGAGCCCCCAAGAGAAGAGGCTAGTTCTTGGAGGCGCGATTCATTGCGTCCCGCCAGAATGTAACTTGCGCCGCGGCGATCGAGCTCTTTGGCGACTTGTCGTCCCGTGAAGCCGGTAGCGCCGAAGAGCAGGATGTTCGCCATCGCTCGTCTCCCAGAGTTCCTAAGCTCCAAGAGTATCGTCCCAGTCTCGAGTTAAGTGCAAGCCCAAGCGCTCTTGAAAAAGAAGGCTCTTTGGGTTTTAAACCCTCTCGCATGGAGGTGCAGTGATGGCATTGGAAGACGATTTCAAAGGGGCTCTCTCGTCGTGGGCGAGTGGCGTATCGGTTGTAACAACTAAGGCTCGAGGATTGCTCTATGGCCTAACCGTATCCAGTTTTGCATCGGTTTCCTTAAATCCGCCCCTGGTGCTCGTCTGCTTGTCTAACCGGAATCGGCTGCCGCTCATGATTCAGGACTCTGGCACCTTCGGGGTAAGCATTTTGAGCTCTGAGCAGCAGGATGCCTCGGCTTATTTTGCAAAATCCGGTCGCGAGCCAACCGAGGATTTTGTGGAAGTAGAAGGGTTTTGGACTGAGTCCGGCGTTCCTGTCGTCCAGCACTCTGCCGCCTATGTGACCTGTAAACTTCATCAAGCCATCGAACAAGGCGATCACACAGTGATCGTGGGTGAAGTGATCGAGGCTGTAAATAATGATGAGGCTAAGCCTCTTGTTTACTTCAAACGCGGTTATCGCGATTTAGTTATGGATTAAGCAAAACGTACTGTAGCCGTCTCCGTCGTGAAGCGAGGAGGGAGGTTTCGATGGATTTGCGTTCATTCGAAGCAGATGGTCTTAGAGTCGAAGAGAGTGAGCGCATTGCGGTAGTCTCGTTATCGACTCCGCCAAACCGATTTACGCTCGCGCTCATTCAAAGCCTGACAGGGGTAGTCCAAGAACTTCGAACCTGTACAGAGATTAGGTGCGTATGGCTTCGAGCGGAAGGAGCAGACTTTAGCCATGGGGCGGACCTACGTGACTCGAAATTGGCGGCTCTCGTAATGCAGGATGACGCCTCGCGTCGCTATCTAGCAGAGCTGGGCCAAGATTTGATCGAATCGTGGATGGCCCTTCCCATGCCTACGGTGGTCAGTTGCCGGGGGCACGTACTGGGCGCAGGTGCATGTCTAATGGCCGCATCTTCGTTCAGATATGCTACGCCCGATGCACGCTGTGGTTTTCCGGAAGTCGGGCTTGGGATGAGTCTGAGTTGGGGCATTTTACCCCGGCTTGTCCGCGAGTTTGGACCAAATTGGACGCGTCGCATGGTGATAGAGGGAGAGCAGGTATCAATGTCTGAGCTTGGTTCTGGTTCGGTTCGAATCGTGCCCGCTGACAGCCTAGACTCAAAGGCGCTTTCCCTCGCAAAGGAGATCGCAGAGAAGCCTGCATCCGCCGTGCGGCATACACTTGAACTACTTCAAGCGCTCGAACAAGCGCATCAAGAGCATGCTCTAAGCGATGCCAGACGCTTTGCATCGACCGCAGGGAGCGATGAGTTTAAGGAGGCCGTGTTGCGTTTTCTGGGGGCGAAAGAATGAAACGGTCTACGAAGGCAACAATCGCTCTGTTGGTAGTGACCGTCTCGTGGGGATGGACATTCGTCTGGATGGACGATGCGCTTGCAGCTGGCAAGGAGATTGCTCCGGACGGATTGTGGCCCATCATCGGTCTCTTCATGGTGATACGCTTTGCCTTAGCTGCGGTTACCGTACCATTCTTTGTTAAAGGCTCTATCAAGCGTTTTTCCCCTGAGGAACTCCGGGGTAGTGCCGTCTTGGCATGCCTTTTGGTGCTTGGGTTCCTTCTCCAGCTTTGGGGACTCGATGAAGTCAGTGCGCCTGTCTCGGCCTTTCTAACCAGTCTTTACGTCATCTTTACACTGCTTTTGACGACGGTCGCGGTTCGTAAGATGCCCAAGCGCGGTCTTTTGTTGGGCGCACTCATGGCGACATTTGGAGCGGGCTTCATCTCTGGTCCGCCCCACGTAAATTTCGCACTTGGAGAGGGGCTTTCTGTCGGTTGCGCGTTTGTCTTTGCACTTCACATCGTCGCGACCGATTACTACACCAAGCGCGAGGCCCCTGCGGCGCTAACCTTTCTCTCTTTCGTTGGGACAGCTCTTTTGACGGCTATCGTGCTCATCGTCTCGACTATGTCCAACGATGCAGTGTCCATTGAGACCCTTGTGGCGATAGGCTCCGAGCCTGCATTTATCATTCCCACAATTCTGTCGTCCGTATTCGCCACGACCTTGGCGCTGACCTTGATGAATTTTTTCCAACGTGACCTACCCCCGGTCAGGGCCGCGATACTCTACGCGCTTGAGCCTGTTTGGGCATCGTGCATTGCCTTATCCATGGGGCAAACTGAGCCGACTATGTGGCTCTTCATCGGCGGTGGTGCGCTTCTGATTGGTAACCTGGTAGCCGAGCTTCTGAATACAGATAAGGAGCCGTCAGAGGTTTAGTTGGCCTCGCTGATTTGCGCTCGAAGACGTGTGCACTCCCGCAACCATTTTTCCCGCTCATCGCGCAGTGTGCGCAACAGGTGGGTCGGTGATGCATTCAGTGCCCGTTCCAGAAGTTCAAGCCAAACGGTCGGAACGGCGGGTTTGCGGGGTATTGTCAGTATTGAGGCTACTGCGACCACTAAATCAGGGTCCTGCATCGATTCGATGAGTGCTGTTGCTTGAGAACCCTGTGCGTTCTGAGTAAGGGCAAGGAGAAGTCTCGCATGTAGCTCCGCCTGTGGATGGAGGTACCCTGTTTCACCGAGACCTAGTGGACGTGGTCCTCTCGGATAACTCATAAAGACGCCCCTGGCAGTGATGGGATCTGATGTTTTCAGACCGTCAATGGCAGCCTCCAGATCGGTTGCAGCAGCCGCGTGTGCGTCGATATGGTCTTCATAACGAGCTTTCCCGTGGCGGGCAGCAACATCTCCGGGAAATCGGCGAACCACCTCTGAGAACAGTTCATAGGCAAGACGCCTGCTACCGCGATCTTCTTCCAGGTGTCCCAAGAACATCAGTATCGAGCGATAGCCTGCCGGTGACGTCTCAATAACATCATCTCGAATGGGTCGATCGGCGCTCTTCAGACTCTCCAAAAGTGTTGGGAACCGCGATGACCAGCGGTGATTACGCAGCGCATGTTCCCGAGCAGCCTTTGCCATCGCATGACGTCTCTCGGGTGTCGCGAGGTAGTGGCGTATCTTCTCTGCCAAGTCTGATGCCTTATCGTAGGACGGAACGACCGTTTCCGGGAAATAATCTCGAAGATCATCGCACGCTTGGGCGATCTGGAAGCCTCCGACCATAGCGACTTCCAGAAGGCGATACTTCACCATCGGCACGTGGACGTCTTCCCAGTCGCCGGTTGTGATAACGACTCCTGCATGATGATAGACCGAGTTCATAGCCTCTCGCGTAAGAGGGCCGTGAATCGTCAAACCTTCCGGTGTTTCCCCGACGCCAGACCAGCCGTGACCGAACACGCTGACCGCGATTCCTTGTTCCAGAAGCTCCTCAACCAATGCCAAACGCTTGTCGTGGGGGCGCCCCACGATGACAACCGATTCTTGGAGATGAGTCACGGCCGGTACACCCGATGAACCGAGTGCAAAAGGCTGAGGATTGGTTGCAAAGGGGGTTAATACCGCTCGGTCCATCCCGGTCCGCTGGAGTGTATCCACGCTTTGGGAGCTTGTGGAGGCGTAGAGGTCGAAGGAGGCCTCGATGTTATTGACCCAGCCTTCAAGTTGGTTTTTCTCGCTCAGTGCATCGAGGAAGAGTGGATCGTCAAAGCCGTAGGCGACGAGACGCGTACCAACTTTTTTGCTCGCATTAACAGTCCCTTCAATCAGGTAATCATAAGGTGGGTGAACCATGAAGACATGGGGACGCCAATAGCGGATGAGGCTTCGCAGAAATGCGTTATATGCCTCGATTCCTAGGTGGTGGATCAACTCCTGAGTCGGTATCCGCAACACGTCCCAACCGAGTGACTCGACATCTGGACTGCACCATCGGTACATGGCGCCATCTGGATCCATCGTCTCCGAGATGAGCAGACGGTTCATACGCCTCTCCTGGTTTATTCTCCGAAGAGAACATTGGCTAATTCTGGATGATATTCAGCCAGAGCAGTCCGCGGGTTATTAAAGCGTTGGGGGTTCTGGGGATAGACAACGAACTGCTGACCCTTTTTCAGGTAGTAATCCGGCTCCATCCGAAACGGTCGGACCGTCCAGGTGCTCTTATCGTCTGGATTCCAATAGACCGAAGCGATGCGCACCTTATTGATATCCATGTTGCGCCGCAGGACTTCTTTGAGGGTATTAACTACGTCACTCGCGACGCGTCCGCTTCGGAAAACCGTATCCACGATCAGTATCTCATCATCGTGGCTTACTCGGTCGATAAGGTAGTCGAGCCCCAAGATATCCGTTCGGTAGGAAAGGTGAGTGCTCGTGGTGTTAATCGCAATATGGTCTGGGCTGGAGCCACCACTACCGTTTTTCTTCTCGAAGTACTTGAATACTTCATGAATGCAGAGACCAGCAGGCACACCTCCCGGCCACAAGGCGACCAGGTAATCGGGTTTGTATCCAGAGCGGGCTATATTCACACCCAGTCTCATACAATCGAGCAGAAGATCATTGCTGGAGACATATAGAGGGTTTTCTGTTCCTTCCAACTCTTGGACCGGAAATCTCTCGGAGTGCAGAATTTCATGAATAACAGGGGACTTTTCCTTGATGAGCGGATCGGTTGGATCGTTGGGATCAACCAAATCGGCCAGTTCGTGCGGGTAATCGATCCACACGTCCTCCGGAATATCCTTCAGGCTTATGACAGGTAGCCCCTTGTAACGGTCGGGCTTATTCTTGTTGTGCACAACCGCGACTCTAATGTCCGTTGGGCAATTACGTCGTGCGGAATTCCGGAGAGTTTCGACAACCTTCTCGATGGTTCGGCCAGTCTCATACACGTCGTCGATGATGAGGAGTCCGTCCTCGGGACATACGGAGCGCGTCAAGTGCTCCAGGCCTTTGACGACCACATCGCCCTGTTCGCCGATTCCTTGGTAGGAACTCGTAGCTATCGCTGTGTGGTGCATCCGAAGTCCCTGGAATCGAAAATAGGCATCGACACCCTGACCAATCGGTGTGCCTCCTCGCCATATCGAGATCGCATGCTTTGGACGAAACCCCGATTCGTAGACCTTCCGTCCGAGACGAAAGGCGTCGACTAGGAGTTCGTCGGACTCAATATGCATAATCTCAACCATGGGGCCTCCTGCAGGTTGGGCGGAGATTAACCATCTCTCGACGGCGGTGGCAACTGCAAGATTTCGAAACCCGGAAGTGTCGCCAACGCCCCCGAATACTAGGGCGCCAAATCTTTTTTTGGCCTCCATAGATCCATTTCGGATTCAGGTCGTATGCATCCTTGTTCCTGTGAATTTATCGAATGACTCTGTGGGGAAATGAACATGCTGCGTTTTTTGCTTTCCAGTGCCCTCGTGCTGTCCATGCTTACCGTTCAGTCGCCCGAGGCTGAGGCATGTCTCCATAGTATGAAGCGTAATTCGGATCGAGACATGCAGCGTCTTTCACGCGCCGAAAAGGCTCTAAAGAAGGGTCGTTTCAAGCGGGCGTTTAACTTAGCGCGAAGATCCTATTCGGGTGCAGTCGACCTTGGCCTCAAGAAGGGCAGGAAGATTTCTCGGATCCGCCGTTCTCAGCGTCGAACCCCTTGGATGGTCAAGAACGACCGCCGAGCCATGCGAGTGATGGCTGTTGCCGCTGTGCGAACGGGGGGAAAGATTGGGCCGCGGGCTAACATCGTCGGGTCAAAGGAGGCACGTACCCAGAACTTGTCCTGGGCTGTAGATAGGCTTCGAGACGACTCGAAAAGACGCCCCCACGATTCTCTTCTCAAAACTCGCCTAGGTGAGGCGTTAGCGGCACTTCCTAGACATGAAAAGGAAGCGAAGGAGATTTTGGAGTCGCTCGCAAAGGAAGATCTGTTGGCCGATGCGCACGGCTACGCAGCGTTCGCAGGAGTCTTAAGGGCCACAGGTGAAAGGGATGGTGCGGAGGAAGCACTCAACCGATGCCGTGCGATGGCGCGCAGCAAATCTATCTGTGAACTCTGACATAACCAGGTCGCTGTGACCGCTCCCTAGCAGACGCAGCTTGCCCTAAGCGCTTTCAGCGACCACACGGCGCATCGTCAGTCCCCCCACTTGGCGATGCGCCGTTTTTCATCGTCACAATGCTAGGGACCGTCCACGGTCATAAGGACGAGTTTCTGCTTGATCAGGTTATCGGGAAGCGACTCCCACCACGCGATATGAAGCCATCCGTTGACTAAGTTTGCGGCCATTCGATGGTCGATGAGGGTCGATCCCAGGCTCTTTGGTATCGGGTTAGCCGCACTCCAGGTCATGCCCTCATCAGGGCTGGACATGTATAGCGTATCGCCCTGTCCCAGGATGGATTCAACCGAGGAGGCATGCAGGTCGCTACCGCGTCCGATAACGAGAGCGACATTTGCGTTGCCGTCGGGCATAAGTTCGGGTTTTGTCCACGACAGGCCGTCGACGCTCGACATGAGATAGGCCCCAGCAGTACCGCCACCAAGTGGTTTATGCCACGCGAGTTTGAGATTACCCGTTGTCGTATGGACAAGGCTTGGCTTTAGATTCCCCGATTCGTTCAACGAGTGGCTAACTAAGCCATCAGGTACATCCAGCCCATCAACGCTCGTTGCTTTCGTCCATGTCACTCCAAGGTCGTTGCTCACCTGGACCATCACATGCTGCACGTTTTTGTTCTTCACCTGGACGGCAACAACAAGACTTCCTGCGGTATTGAATGTGGCTCCTGATACCGTGGCACTTTGTCCGTTTGGATCATCGACTTGTACGGTCTCTTGCCACGTTACACCGTCATCCAGACTGCAACGAAGCATCACGTCGAATACTTGCCCCTGCTTTCTCTCCCACATGACACAGAGGGTACCCGCCTCGTTCCGCAGAAGCTGTGGCCTCCAAAGCGCAACAGGGGCTGCGGAGCTATCGATGGTGAACTCGCTTCCTCCGAAATCCGGATCAGTCGTTTTCCTGAAAGTAATAAGTTGATCGCCATCGGGAGACTCATCACGCCACACTAGGTAGAACGTCGTGAGATGCTGGAGCATATCCCCACCGACTCCAATCATTTGAGTCTTCAGATCTTCTTTCACGGGTATAGGCTCGCCGAATGCGTTCCCCATTGCGTCAGATTGGCTGATAAGTAGGTCCAGCGACCCATCCCCAGCGCTGCCCCGCCAAAAAATGCTGATGTTACCAGCATCGCTCACCGTCATCTGATGGAGTTCACCGCTCTCATAGTCTGTGCCATCGCTGATCTCGATGGGCTGATTAAAGGGCGGGGTAAGAATATCTTGTTCGATATCCTCGACGAGGTCTTCCTCGCTAGCACCGTCGATCGGTGTCGCATCAGCAATCTCGGGTTCTTCGATCGTGTCGTTTTGCGTCGCTGCATCCAGGGGTGAGGCATCTGCTTCGGAGCTGTCCTGAAGCTCAGAATCTTTGGAAGCCCCGTCTTCCGAGGTATCGTTCTCCACGACGTCTTCGGGGGCGATACTATCGGCCAGTGTTGTGTCTTCTACGGCGTCATTAGGACGAACGTCTCCAACAGAACTGTCTGAGGGAGGGACGATGTCCTGCGTTCCTTCATTGCCGCTTTCGCTGCAGGCAGTTGTCGCTATTGAGAGTGCGAAGAGCGCGACGAGAAGACGTGGAAAGACGACGTTTTTACTCATGGATACCCCCAATAATGAGCCGTGCGATATGAGCGATCCGAGCTAGCCTAACGATTCGGTTCGTAAAGCGCCACCCCAACAGCAGCCATGGTGATCAAGCAGCCCACGGCTGTAGTGGTATCGACGCCCAGGCCCAGCCAAAGCCAACCTATCAACGTCGCTCCGATAGGCTCCCCCACGGTGGCGATTCCAACAATCGTGGGTCGCTTAAAGCGAAGCACCCAGGTAAGAGCGGTATGACCGATAAGCTGCGGGATAAGTGCCGCAAGGGCGAGGTACATCAAGGCTTCATTTGATGCGGGTTCGAAAGGGATTCCCTGAACGAGGGCCGTCACCCACAGCGCCAAAGCTCCGAAACCCGTTGCGATACCAGAAAACACCCAGATATCCAGGGTGTCTCCAAGGCGACGTGCCGTAAGAAAATAGCCCGCCATTCCTGCCGCCCCCAAAAGAGCCATGAGATCCCCTAATAACGAGCTTCCACCCTGAGCTGCATCGTGCTGGGTGATCACGGACACACCGACAAACGCAAGACCAATAGCGATCCAGTGGCGAATTTCAGGGCGATCTTTTCCGGTGATCAAACTCCATACTGCGAGCAGCAAAGGTGTTGCCGTAACAAGTGTTACCGACGCGGTAATGGAAGTGTGCTCCAGTGAGAAGACCCATGTCCCAAAGTGGATGGCGTAAAAGAGGCCTGCAACAAACCCATGTCCCACAAGGCGCCGGCTTAACTGTCCCTTTCTCCAGGCTCGGATAACCCATGGAGAGAGAAGCGCACATGCTATAAACAAACGAATTCCAGCTTTCGATAGCGCGTGGGTGGGGTCTGCTTTGATGAAAAGACTGGCTGCTAGTGAGATTGAAAGAACCCCGACAAACAAGGCACCTGCAATGTCACGAGTGCTTCCTGAGGTTGGCACGGGGTTGGTAACGTTTCCGGTGTCGCTGGACATGTCCTCTCTCTACACGATGAAGTCCCGGTTGTCGTCATGCGTTGACGATGGTGATGATGATGCCGCTTGATCTTCCGTCTAGGGCGCCGTAGTAGTCTGGTTCATGGACACCCTTGGACGTCATCTTCTAGCCGAGTACTACGGATGCGAGCGCGGTATTCTCAACAACGAGAAGGCGCTATCGCAACTTTTAGCCCGAGCCGCCAAAGCAGCTGGTGTGACAGTTATCGGTTCCATCGAGCACTCTTTTTCACCTGTTGGTGTGACGTGCGTTGTTGCCATCGAGGAAAGTCATCTTTCGTTACATACATGGCCAGAGGAAGGTTACGCCGCTGCTGACTTCTTTACATGCGGTGATGGCAGACCGTCACAGGCACATGAAATCCTTTGCAAAGGATTAGCGGCGTCTAAGGTTGAAGTGCTCCTCCTGGAACGCGGGCGAGGTGGCGAGGGACAATCCATCAAAGTTCTTCACCATGACTCTAAAACGCCACCTGTCGACCCCTAACAACCCCTGCGGCTGATTGCCGGGCTTGGCCTCTCGTACGAGTTCACGGATCAAAACGACATCATGGGTCATACAATCCGGCATTAACCGCTTGATTTGTGTGGATCGTTACCGTACATCTTCAAACGAGCGCGTTTCGAACATCGACAACGCACTTGGCTGAGACACAAACAATCAAACGATATGCTGCCGCAATTGGGGGGACCATGACATTCCTACGGCTTTCACTTCTCTGTTTACTTTTAGGAACGTTCACCGCGTGTGGTGACATTTCGGTCTCTTCGACAGGGCCTGACACGAATGGGCCGGATCCCGGTACCTGCACCACGGATTCAGACTGCCAAACAAGCCTCTCGTGCGTCGTCGCGACATGCAACAAGGCGAAGGGAACCTGCAGCGAGACCGTGGCTCCGGGTAAGTGCCTTATCGGCGATACCTGCTACAACGACGGTCAGTCTGAGCCTGGTGTTCCCTGCAAAGTTTGCCTCCCAGAACTGGACCAATACACCTTCCTGAATAAGACCTGCGGAGAAGGCGAGCTATGCGACACCTCGACAGGTGACTGCGTATCGGATGGCAGCCAGGAGTGCGGTAACAGCAAAATCGAAGGTACCGAGACATGTGACGACGGTAATTCAACCGCCGGTGATGGATGCTCCGATGCGTGCGACACTGAAAACGGTTGGGAATGCGGCGCAGCCGGTGAGGCCTGCACCGATGTCAATGAGTGTGACGCGACCGAATCCCCCTGCGACCCACTCGCGACGTGCACAAATACCGACGGTGGTTTTGAGTGCGTGTGTGGTGACGGTTACGAGGGAGACGGCACGACCTGCGCCGATGTCGACGAGTGTGCTGCCGACGAATCCCCATGCGGCGTCAACGAAGCCTGCACGAACACCGATGGAGGCTTCGAGTGCGCGTGTGCCGAAGGCTTCCTCGCCGATGACGACGGTGCCTGCCAAGACGTGGACGAATGCGCTGCTGACGAATCACCCTGTGACGTGAACGCGACATGTGAGAACACGGACGGAAGTTACACATGCACCTGTAACGAAGGTTGGGTTGGCAACGACGACGGAACCTGCGGTGATGTGGACGAGTGTGCGGCAGACGAATCCCCCTGCGCCGCAAATGAAGACTGCACGAATGTTGAAGGATCGTTTGAATGTGCTTGCTCAGCGGGCTACCTCGCTGATGCTGACGGTGCCTGCCAAGACGTCGATGAATGTGCCGACACGATGGCCGTGAGTGAAGATTTCTCAGCTGTGGACGAAGACGGTGCGCCTGTGATGCCCGAGGGTTGGAGCATCATCTGGTCGGATGCGCTGGACATCGAAAAGGAAGATCCAGTGAGCTGGTTCATCAATGCCGATGGTCAGCTTCAGTACTCGAATGCAGCAGGCACGGACTATAACGGGGACACCAATGGTGTTGTCGCTCTGCCAAAGATGGATATCAACGAAGGCGATATGCTGATGGCAAGCATTGCGCTTGATCTCGGCGACCAATACATGGGCAGCTATGACAAGGCGTCCATTGGCTTCCTCTCATGCAGCACCGACATCAGCTTCGAAGAGTGCCTCTTGGCCTACGACCAAATGGCGATGGACGAAGACGAGAACATGATTGCGACGATGGTCCCGCTTTGGAGCAAAGCGGACTACAACGATGCGATCGATGCGATGGAAGAGGGAACGTCTGGAGATCTCGTCGATGTTTCCTTGGATCTGAGCGCGGCCGCCGGTTGGAGTGGCTGGCTACACTTCGCCTTCGATTCGGTCGATAGCTTTGGTAACACTGGTAGCGGTTTCGTCATCGACAATGTGATGGTGAGCCAGGCGAGTCAGGTATGCGGTGCCAACGAAGGCTGCGCGAACACCGATGGCTCTTTCGAGTGTTCCTGCCTTGACGGATTCGAAGCAGACGCAGACGGAGCTTGTGCAGACATCGACGAGTGTCTTGCAGAGGATGCTTGCGGTGCCAATGAAGACTGCGTGAACAGCGAAGGTGCTTTCGAGTGCGTGTGTTCAGCAGGATACGGTAATACGGAAGAAGACCCAGCGTGCGTTGACCTTAACGAATGTGCACTCGGAACTTTCGAGTGCGACATGAACGCCACCTGTGAGAACACAGAGGGTAACTACACCTGCATCTGCAACGATGGCACGGAAGGTGACGGCAAAACCTGCACCGATATCGACGAGTGTGCTTTAGGAACAGACGCGTGCGGTGACTACACGACATGCGCCAACGGTGGAAATTCCTACCTTTGCCAAGACGGTTCCTGTGATGATGATGCCTGTCTGGCAGCAGTTGTCGCATTAGATTCGTTCTGTAACTCCTTCTGGGATAGCTACTGCGCGGACTGTGCTGCGGGCGGTGAAACCTGGGGAGGCGATAGTTGTGCAGGGCAGGTCAATGCCTGTGCTCAATTCACCAAGTACACCTGCGACTGTGACGAAGGCTACGGTCCAGATGACGGTGGGCTCACCTGCTCGGACATCGATGAATGTGCTACTGAGGTCGATATGTGTGCACAGAACTGTGCAAACAACGCGGGTGGCTACGACTGCAGCTGCGATGCCGGATACACGCTTGCAGACGACGGCATGGGATGCGACGACATCGATGAGTGCGCGAATGGTGAAAACGACTGCGCCAATCAGTGCACGAATACACCGGGTGGCTACGAATGCGGATGCCCTGCCGGTTACGTGCTGGCGGCGGATGGAGCCGGCTGCGATGACATCGACGAGTGCGCTGATAACAACGGTGGATGCGTTCAGAACTGTGTCAACAATGACGGTTCCTACCAATGCACGTGCAATGCCGGGTATGCGCTCAATGCGGACGGAGTAACTTGCGACGACGTCAACGAATGTGCTGATAACAATGGCGGATGTGCCCAAACATGCGCGAATAGTGAAGGCTCTTTCACTTGCAGCTGCGATAAGGGGTATACGCTCAACGCCGACGGATTGGGTTGCGACGATATCGACGAATGTAAAGGCATCAATAACTGCTCACCTGATGCGACCTGCGCAAACCTTGGTGGCAGCTTCAGTTGCACGTGTAACCCAGGATACTCGGGTGACGGCGTGACATGTGAAAAGGATGCGCCTTTTGGAGGCGAGTATGGCCCGGTACACACGTTCAACGGACATCAAGCAGAATTCTACATCGGCTACGGCCAAGGTTCCTGCTCCGTAGGTAGTCTGGACGGCGATGCCCAGTACTTCTGCCAGAATTTCTACGACAAGAGTTGCACTGCGAAGCCTGGCTATTACCAGACCAGCACAAATGCAAACAAAGAGTGGGTCATGCACAAGAACGGAGGATGCACCTCGAAGGGTGAGGATATCCCCGGCAAGCAGTGTGAAGGCGGGCCGTGCAAAATCGGACAGTGGGATGAGAATCTAACTGGTCTCAAAGGCATCGTTTGCTCCTGTCCGCTTCCTTGTGGAAATCCGAATGGTGGGATGCTTTCAGGCGATAATGGAACGGGCCTAGGTGCTTCGTACTGCTACAACCCGAAAGACTCGAATGAAACTCGTGCTAAGAAAGCCTGTGAGTCACATCATGGCGAAGGTAAATGCTGTGTCATCGGCGGTGGTTACCAAGGTCAGCAGTACGGCTTGTGCGGTGATGCTGGTAACTCATTCCACTGGCACTGGGACAATCATCCCGCTAATCACTGCGATGTGACCAAAAACGGTAAGCCCGGTAAATACGTCGTTGGTGACGTGGTTAACCCCGGTTGGTGTGGAACTGTCACCGGTAACTTCCTTCAGTAGACAAACTTGAACTCAAGTGCGGGGGCGCATGCCATGAGGCATGCGCCCTTTTTTATGCTTCAACAGGTTGTGTATACGAATATGACTACCAATCTTGATTTGTTGGTCTCATTCCACTACACCTCAAACCAGCGCGTCGTTGTGAGAGCGCGGGATATTCAATAGGTGGGGCCATTCATGAGACGAATTCTTCTTTCTGTCTTCGCGACGCTACTTTTAACAACGACCGGTTGCGGCGACATCGAAGTTGTTGGCGGTGTGGATACGGATACGGCGTCTAACGCCTGTACAACCGACTCAGATTGTACGTCTGCTATTTCCTGCGAAGTTGGTGCATGCAATAAGGCTAAGGGAACCTGTAGTACGACCGTCGCCGAGGGAAAATGCCTCGTTGATGGAACCTGCTACAACGACGGACAAGAGGAGCCAGGTCTTCCCTGCAAGGTTTGCCGTCCAGATCTCGAGCAGTTCGGCTTCCTTAATAAGTCATGTGCTGAAGGCACATCGTGCGACAGCGAGACGGGCGAATGTATCGGTGAAGCCGGAGAAGTGTGCGGCGACGGTACCGTTGAAGGTGCAGAAGGCTGCGACGATGGGAACATCAAGTCCGGCGATGGCTGTACCGACATCTGTGGTCCAGAAGCTGGCTATGAGTGTCCGGAGGCGGGCGGCCCTTGTGTCGACATCGATGAGTGCGCGGCAGAGCCGGGTCCATGCGATGCGGATGCTACATGCACTAATGAGCCAGGAAGTTTTGCATGCGTTTGCAACGACGGGTTCGAAGGTGATGGCGAAACTTGTGAAGCCCTAGACCCTTGCGATCCGAATCCATGTGAGAATGACGGAACATGTGAAGAGGGCGACGATGGCGTCCTATGCACCTGTGTGGATGGCTTCGAGGGTGACCTGTGTGAAACGGAGCTCAACGGATGTGACGAGACGCCTTGCCTCAATGGTGGCACGTGCACTGATACAGGGGCCGGTACCTTCACATGCGAATGCATTGATGGGTACGACGGGGATAACTGCGAGAATAATATCGATGATTGCGACCCTAATCCTTGTCAAAACGACGGCGTCTGTGTTGACGGCCTAGGAGACTACACCTGCGAATGTCCGCTCGGGTTCACCGGAGACACGTGCGAGACTGAAGTTCTAGGCTGTGCCCCCAACCCTTGTCAGAACGATGGTAAGTGCCAAGATGAGGGGGCTGGTAAGTACAGTTGCGTGTGTGCAGCGGGCTTTGAAGGTGCTCAATGCGAGACGAATACGGACGATTGTCTGCCTAAAATCTGTGAGAACGGTGGTCTCTGCATCGATGAAGTAGACGGGTATACATGCAGTTGCCCAGATGGCTTCGAGGGGGCCAATTGCGAGACAAACATCAACGATTGTGACCCCAATCCATGTGAAAATGGTGGCAAGTGCGCTGACGGCATCATGAGTTATGTGTGTGCCTGTATCCCTGGTTTTGTCGGAGATAATTGCGAAACAAACGTCGATGATTGTTCCCCTAATCCGTGTAAAAATGGCGGCACGTGCGCCGACGGTGTCGACACCTACACCTGCACCTGCCCTGACGGTTATTCGGGTGCGAATTGCGAAATTGAAGCGAAGGGATGCGAGCCGAACCCTTGCCTCAACGGCGGAATTTGTAATGAGGGCGGCGCTGGTGCGTACTCGTGCAAGTGCGCGGAGGGCTTCGAAGGCAAGAACTGCGAAGTAAATATCGACGACTGCGCTCCGAACCCCTGTGCAAATGGCGGGACTTGCTTAGACAAGGTGAACGGCTACGAGTGCGTATGTCAGGCTGGTTGGACGGGCAAACTATGTGATGAAGACATTAACGATTGCAGCCCCAATCCGTGCCTAAATGGTGGCAAGTGTACCGATACTGGTGCCAATAAATTCACATGTGAGTGTGCTCCGGGCTACACGGGAGCCACCTGTAAGACAAACATCAACGACTGCAGTCCCAATCCTTGTCAGAACGGTGGGACATGCACCGACGGCCTTAACGACTTTACCTGTAAATGTCAGAAAGGTTGGTCGGGCAAGACTTGCGAGAAAGGGGACATTATCGGAGACGAGTGCTCGGCTATCTGCGGAGACGTGGATAACAACCAGAAGTTGTCCGGGGAAGACATTGAAGTCCTAAAGGGCTACGTCAAAGGCGGGATGAAGCCTACCCAATGCGCGCTTCAAAATGGTGATCTCAAAGGAGACGGGATGCTCACCCTCGCTGATTTGGTTCTTCTCGAGATCGCGCTAGGCAAACAACCTTTTGGTGCAGGACCTAACGTCACTCCATACTGTGCACCATGTAAGCATACCTGCGGTGATGTTGACGGGAATGGCAAAGTGACGATGGACGACTACGGAGCAGCCAAGGGTTTCCTTGGCGCGAAGAGCGTGAATAGCTGCACATATTGGTCGCTAGACATCGATGGCAACAGTCAAATCAATGGTGAGGACGTGTCGCTGATTGAAGCCATCGTTGAAGGCGCCGTTAATCCGGCCAAAATGTGTACGCCTTAATCTTAAATTCAGAACATACGTAGGTTGGTTGCGTACATAGCCGAGCGTCGAAGCGGGTATCAATCCCCCGATTTGCGTCGATGGGGTGCTTTGATCCACACTCTGTTCCCTTAGAGTTAGGGAACGTACATGAAGATCAAAAGATTCCTCCTTTGTCTCGGCTTGCTGGGCCTGCTAGCCGCTGGATGTGCCGACGACAGTAACATTGGCGAAGGCCCACCATGTTCTGAAAATCCCTGCCAAAATGGGGGGACATGTGTGGCCATCGATGGCTTCGAGAGTTGCGAGTGTCCGGCTGGATACACCGGTCTACTATGCGATTTGGCGACGGCGTTACCTTGCGATCCCGACCCTTGCCTGAACGGCGGTGTCTGCACAGAGCTTCCTGGCAGTAGCTATGAGTGCGCTTGTCCGGCCGATTATTCGGGTACCAATTGTGAGGTGGCACCCGGAGGCGACCCATGCGAACCAAATCCTTGCCAAAATGCCGGCACATGTACGGTGGGAAGCGATGGCGAACCATCCTGTCTCTGCGCAGTCGGCTATGAAGGGGAGTTCTGCGAAGCACAGATTGAAGAATCACCGTGCAACCCTAACCCTTGTCAAAATGGCGGTACATGTGTGCCTCAACAAGGGGATGGCTACAGTTGCATATGTGCGCCGGGTTATCAGGGAGACAATTGCGAAAGCATGGGCCAAGACCCCTGTGATCCGAACCCATGCCTCAACGGAGGGGTATGCGGAGATGATGGTTCAGGGGGATTTGTCTGCACATGCGCCGACGGATTTGAAGGCGAACTCTGTGAGTCGCAACTTAACGGACCATGTGCGCCCAATCCATGCCAAAATGGTGGTACCTGTATTCCCAACGGGGATGCAGCAAACTGCATCTGCCCTGCCGGGTTTGAAGGTGAATTCTGTGAGTCGGCCGTAGGCGACGATCCCTGCTCCCCGAATCCGTGTCAGAATGGTGGGAGCTGCTCGGATGTAAACGGTAATGCAGAGTGCAGCTGCCTTGGCGGCTACACAGGAGCGTATTGCGACATACCGCCCGAGGGTGACGCATGCATTCCCAATCCGTGCGAAAACGGTGGCACGTGCGTTGAGGATGTGTTTGGGAATGTGAGTTGCGAATGTGTGAACGGATACATAGGTCCGTTCTGTGAGGAACTGCCTGGTGGGGACCCATGTCAGCCTAACCCATGCGCCAACGGTGGACTCTGTGCGCCCTCCGGTGGCTTCGCATGCCAAGCGCCAGATGCCTGTAATGAACCTGCGTGTGTAGCCGCTGTCTGTGCATTGGACGAATTCTGCTGCGATGACTGGGACTCCAACTGCGCCGATTGCGCTGCGGGAGAGCCAGGATTTCTCGGGATGGATTGCTCGGCCGTGGGTGATGCATGCGTGAGCGACGATGCGGTGAGTTGCACATGTGCAGAGGGCTTTAGCGGACCCAACTGTGAGACTATCGATGGTCCAGATCCCGAGGTGTGTGATCCCAACCCATGTCTCAATGGTGGGTCGTGCGGCACCGATGCGTTTGGCAATGTCGTGTGTTCATGTGTCAATGGCTATACGGGGGATACCTGTGAGATGCCACCTGTCGACCCGTGTGAAGGAATCGTGTGCGAGAATGGAGGGCAATGTGAGCAGCAGGCAGGCATAGGAGTGTGTGTCTGTGCGCCTGGGTACGAAGGGCCAAACTGTGAGTCCGAGATTGCGAGTTGTGACCCGAATCCATGCCTCAACGGTGGGTCATGTTCAATCGGCTTAAATGGTCCCATTTGCACGTGTTCAGGAGGCTACTTCGGTTCGTTGTGTGAGTTTGCACCGGCGGTGGATCCCTGTGCACCCAACCCTTGCTTGAATGGCGGCGAATGCATGGACGCAAGCGACCAACTTTGCCAGGGAGATACGTGTGATTCTCTCGCATGCAAGGAGGCAGTGTGTGCTCTGGACGCGTTTTGCTGCAATATCTGGGATGGTTCCTGTGCAGATTGTGCGGCGGGCCTTCCAGGGGCTGGTGGTGTGGATTGCAGTTCAGCCATTGGGGCTTGTTCGGAGTCGGCTTACGTATGCGCTTGCCCGGATGGGACCAGCGGCCCCAACTGTGAGGTCGTCGACGACCCCTGCACGCCCAATCCATGTCAAAATGGTGGATTCTGTTTTCCCACAGCGATCGGATTTCAATGCGAGTGTCTTGAGGGGTACTCGGGACAATTCTGCGAAACTCAAGTGAATGGGAACGATTGTGACCCGAATCCTTGCCAAAATGGTGGCTCATGTACACCCGGAGGGGGCGGCGGCACCCTTTGTCAGGGAGCAACATGCGATGACCCTGGATGTCTCGCAGCCGTTTGCGCGCTCGACAGTTACTGCTGTACTGGCTGGGATTCCTTCTGTGTCGCATGTGCAGCCGGTGGTCCTGGCATTAATGGGCTTGATTGTTCGAGTGCTCTATTCGCATGTTCGGGGGGAGGCGGAGACGGGCCACTCTGTTCATGCTTGCCTGGTTTCGAGGGAACATATTGCGAGATTCCGTCAGGAAACGGAGGGGTATGTGACCCCAGTCCATGTCTGTTCGGCGAGACCTGCATCGAGGGCCAAGGGCCACTGTGCCAGCAAGAAACCTGTGACGACTTGGCTTGCAAAAGCGCGGTTGCCCAGCTTGATCCATTTTGCGCTGACGGATGGGATAGTTTCTGTGCCCAGTGTGCTGCTGGTGGACAAACAATCTCTGGTGATGATTGCTCCGGTTTGGTTGGTATATGCACGGGGCAAATGGCTGTCTGTATACCGAACTTCTAAGGACAATAGGCAACGGTTTGGGCATCAGCCATCCTCGTGAATCACGTTGTGTCCCCCGCACCAAGACCGTCACCTCTTCACGCTGAACACGAGCGCATTCGCTGCGGCCCAGAGTGTTTGCCGGGGCGACAGATTTGCCAGTGTGGCTAGAAAAACGCTATAAATGCAATGCTCCGCTCTAGTGAAGGAGCCCTGATTACCGCCTAATATGCGGGGGATACCATGGCCAATTTCCGGCTTCTATGTGCGATTTCACTCCTTGTTCTTAGTTCAGCCTGTGCCGAGGAGCCAACAACGGCGCCCGACGGCCCATGTCCCACAGAGGCATGTGTGAATGGTGGTCAATGTGAGCTAGTTGCGGCGCGGCAGGTTTGTGCATGCCCAGAGGGTTTCTACGGCGAGCTTTGTGAAAATGAAGGCACGCCACCAACCTGCGACGATGCACCGTGTGAGAATGGTGGTACCTGTACCGACACTGAGGACGGTGGTTACGCCTGTGATTGTCCGCCTGGCTTCATCGGTGAAAATTGCGAGGAAAAAAGTGCGACAGGGCCCTGTTTCCCGAACCCTTGCGAGAATGGCGGTACGTGCAGTCCCCAGGACGCAGGTGCGTATCTCTGCGAGTGTACAGACGGATTTGTGGGCAATAACTGCGAACAAGAGGTCGTAGGGCCTGGCGCGTGTGCTCCCAATCCATGTTTGAATGAGGGTGTGTGCGAAGAGACAGATGATGGAGGCTACTACTGTGTTTGCGCCGATGGCTACACGGGCGATGTATGTGAGAGCAAGATGGTCCCGGGTCCCTGTGATGATGAGCCATGCCTTAACGGTGGAACCTGTGCGGACACGCCGGATGGCTACGAGTGTGATTGCCCCGATGGTACAACCGGACAGAATTGTGAAGAGATCGTTCTTCCCGATCCGTGTGAGCCGAATCCTTGCCAAAATGAAGGTCTCTGTGTCGCTCTTGATGGAGGGGGCTTTCAGTGTGAATGTCTCGAAGGATTTTCGGGCGAGTTTTGCGAGACGTCGGACCTAACCAATCTTTGCGAACCGAATCCCTGCCAGAATGACGGCATATGTTCGGGGAGCGTGATTCAACCATCCCCGGGTTGTCTTGAGCCCGAGGGGGAGGATGATTTCTGTTCCGAGGGATGCAAAGAGGCGGTGTGTGCGATCGACCCCTTCTGCTGCCTTTTTGGCTGGGACGAAACCTGTGCGAATTGTGCAGCCGGCGGACAAGACTCGGCCGGAAATGACTGCTCTGACGTTGCCAATCAATGTGTTGGTGGTGAGGTCTATACCTGTGAGTGTCCCGAGGGAACGGCCGGCGCAAATTGTGAAACAATCGTCGTCGATCCTTGCGACACTGTGGTCTGTCAGAATGAGGGTATTTGTGTCGCGCAAGACGAGGAGACAGCCGTTTGCGAGTGTGCCGATGGCTACACTGGCGACCTTTGTGAATTCGCGGAGGATGGACCTTGTGATCCGAATCCATGCGAGAACGGACCGTGTATCGAAGGTGACGAGGACTCCTATGCATGCGAGTGTCCCGAGGGTTGGTACGGAGTCAATTGCGAAAAAGAATACGTCGACCCCTGTGCCAATGAACTCTGCGAGAACGGAGGTACCTGCGGTGCAGTGGACGTTCCTTTATGCCAACAAGGGTGTGATGACGACTTATGCCGCGCGGCCGTCTGTAAATACGACGAATTCTGCTGCAATTCGTGGGATGGTTTCTGTGCTGCGTGTGCCGCAGGTGGCATTGGCTTCGATAACGTAGATTGCGGCGATATTGGACCGGCTTGTCAGGGGCTTGGTTTCGAGTGCTCCTGTGTTGACGGTTTCTCCGGAACCAACTGTGAGGTGCCTCCGGCTGGGCCATGTGACGAGAACCCCTGTCAAAACGACGGCATATGTTCGGAAACAGACGATGGCTTTACATGCACCTGTAAAGAGGGGTACAGCGGTGAGCTCTGTGAAGTTGCACCTGTCGATCCTTGTGCTCCGAACCCGTGCCAAAACAACGGCCAGTGCGTTGCTGACGAGGACGCCTTTGCATGTGAGTGCCCGAATGGCTTCGACGGCGACCTTTGTGAGAATAATATCGACGATTGCGTGGATAATGCCTGTGCAAACGACAGCGTTTGTATCGACGGTATCGGTGGATACAGTTGCGACTGCAGCGAAGGCTATGCCGGAGATCTTTGCGATGTGAATATCGACGACTGTGACCCGAACCCATGTGAGAATAACGGTACCTGCGAAGATGGTGTTGCCAGTTTCACGTGCGATTGTCCCCAGGGCTATGAAGGTGAGTTATGCGACATCAACCCTGACGATTGTCCAGAGGATGCTTGTGCAAACGGCGGTACCTGTGTCGATGGTGTTGCGAGCTACAGCTGTGAGTGTGCTGAAGGTTTCTTCGGCCCGAACTGCGAAGAAGCTGGCCTCTGCAGTGAAGAGCCGTGCGCGAACAGTGCAGCATGCACCGACATCGGTATCAAAACAGCCGCTTTGTGCATCAAGGGCCAAGGCATTCCTGGATGTGCGGAATCGGAAGGATGCGAGCAAGCCGTCTGCGATCTCGACCCCTACTGTTGCAATGCTAACTGGGATGGGGCGTGTGGCAATTGCGCGAAGGCCGGTGAGGGATATGACGGCTTGGATTGCTCAGAGGTCGGCATTGCCTGCCTAGGTGGACCAACCGGTTTTCAATGTGATTGCCTCGAGGGCTATACCGGTGAACTCTGTGAAGAAAACATCGATGACTGCGCCGACAATCCTTGCCAGAACGGCGGTCTTTGCGTGGATGGCGTGGCAACCTACACATGTGACTGCCAGCCGGGTACAAGCGGAGTGAACTGTGAGTCCATTGACGACCCGTGTGTCCTCAAACCCTGCCAGAATGGGGGAGAATGTAGCACCACAAAGACCCCTCTCTGCCAAGATGAGGGTAGCTGTGACAATGAGGCGTGTTTGGCGGCTGTCTGTGAATTAGATCCCGTCTGTTGTGGCGCCTGGGACCAATTCTGTACGTCGTGTGCGGCAGGCCAGGAAGGCTTTGGTGGGCTTGATTGTTCGGACGTCGTCAAGAGCTGTACGGACGTCGACTACGAATGTGCATGTCCAGAGGGCTTCGAGGGCGATAATTGTGAGGTCGAGGTCGGTCCGGCCTGCAGCGATACATCTGTCCTCTTTGACGGTACGAATTGCATCGTCGTTCCGGCAGACAGCTTGTCAGGTCTTGGTGAGATGACGTTGGAGTTTTGGGCACGCGTCGATGACTTTGCGTGGTTTTTCCAGTCCGTCCTGGTCGATGGATTACCAATCAGTGGTCTTGATGAGGCTGGTTTTAGGCTAAGTCTGACAAACACGGGGGCCTATGCGAAGAACCTTCACTACTTAGAATCGACGCCCGATGAAAAGTCGAAGGGCTTCTACGGGAAGAATCCTTTTTACGAAGGTCTGCAGGAGAATACCTGGACTCACGTTGCTGTCGTCCGCTCTCCGCAGGCGGATGGTGTGACCAAAATCAGTATTTATGTCGATGGTGCATACATGATCGGACCGACGTTCGACGGCCTTCATGAGGATCCTTCAAATCCAGGACCCATCACCATCGGTTGTGCGGACAAGGTGGATGGCACGACGGCGCACTTCTACGGGGCAATTGATGAACTGCGGCTTTCAAACATCGCACGATATGCCGCGGATTTTGATCCCACACAGATTCTCGACGCGGATGAAAATACAGTCCTTCTCTACCAGTTCGAAGATACGGAGAACCCTTTGATGGACTCCTCAAGCAATCAGCTGGACGGAAAATGGATAGGCGAACCCCTTACAAGCCAGGGAGCGGAAGCACTCCTTTGTGAGTAGTCCGGAAGATTCATTACGATTAAAGGCTTCGCCACTATCCCAAGAGGGCTTCCATAGGGTAGTCTAGTGAGAGTCGCGTCGGCGTTTCGTGTTTGCACCGAACTTCGCGTGACGGTATAGACACAACAGTGTGACTGCTACATTCTGAGGGGGACGCCGATGAAGCGCGGATTGATTCTATGTTTAACGCTCTGTATGAGCTTGTTTGTTGCCTGTGCCGACACTGCGACAGAGGGTGGTGATCCTACTGCTTGCGACGCTAATCCGTGCCTGAACGCTGGCGTGTGCTCAGAGGTGAACGATGGCTATACATGCGATTGCCCCGCCGGCTTTGGTGGTCTCAATTGTGAGACGGAGATTGGCGATCCTTGCGATCCCAACCCATGCCTCAATGGTGGCGCCTGCACCGGGGCAGATAATGGCTACGCCTGCGAGTGCGCAGATGGTTTCAGCGGCGATAATTGCGAAACCTTTGAAGGCGGCCCATGCGACCCGAACCCATGCCTCAATGGGGGAGTTTGTTCGTCCACGGCGGATGGCAAGGCGCTTTGTGGATGTCCAGATGGCTTCGAAGGTGACTTTTGCGAGACGGAGATCAGCGCTGATCCCTGCAGTCCTAACCCCTGCCAAAATGGCGGAACATGTCTCGATAATGGTGACGGAACATCGACATGCGAGTGCGCCGATGGCTTCGAGGGAGACCTTTGCGAAACTGAAACACCCCAAGACCCATGCGACCCTAATCCCTGCCAAAACGGTGGTGAATGTACCGATCTTGGAGATGGCCTCACGGCATGTACGTGTCCCGATGGCTTTGAAGGGGATTTCTGCGAGAACGAAATTAAACCCGACCCCTGCCTCGAAATCGAGTGTCTCAACATGGGCACCTGCGTCGACAATGGCGATGGTACGGCCTCATGCGAGTGCTTGGAAGGCTGGGAAGGCGAGTTCTGTGAGACCGAGACCGTCAAAGACCCTTGCGACCCGAACCCTTGTGCCAATGGTGGAACATGTATCAACAAGCCCGACGGAATCAGCTGTATTTGCCCCGTTGGCTGGGAGGGAGACCTCTGTGAGACGCCAGTAGGTAATAATCCATGTGCCGGCAATCCGTGCCTCAATGGCGGCATTTGCACGGATGCACCCGATGGTGGTTACCAGTGTCAGTGCGTGGATGGATACTTCGGTACGAACTGTGAGAATGAACCTGGGGACGGACCTTGTGGCGAGGCCCCCTGCCTAAACGGAGGAACCTGCAATGAGGTTGCACTTCCTGGTGGCTATTCGTGTTCTGTCGCCCAGGGAGGGCCTGGCTGTGCGGAAAATGCTGCGTGTGAAGCAGCCGTATGCGCGGTCGATAGCTATTGCTGTAACAGTAGCTGGGACAGCTTGTGCGCCTCATGTGCTGACGGAACAGGCGGTATCGATGCCGCGGCCTGTCTCATCGCAAGCGAGTCATGTGCACAACCGGGGGGAGAGTTCGGCTATGAATGCACCTGTCTCCCGGATTTCGCGGGTGAAAATTGCGAGAATCAAATCATCAATGGCTGCAATCCTAATCCATGCCTGAATGGTGGCGAGTGCAATAAGCTCGACGATTTTGGAGCCTACGACTGTGTTTGCCCACCTGGCTTCACGGGTGACCTTTGTGACGTCGAACTGGGGCCTGGCATTTTCGATGCGAGTCAGGGGGGCACCATGGTTTTCGGCCACCACGGCGCATGCGAAGGCTGGAATGATTGTGGAAGTGGTGAAGGATGCGCTGCAATGGCCTGCAGTTACTACGGCTACGCGATCGTTGTTGGTTTCGATCCCATTAAGCATGCGGTGGGCGAGGGATGCACTGACCAGCAGACCTGGAATCTGTTCAATAGTCCCGACAATTTGGACGAGGGCTGGGCCATCGGCGACTGCAGTTGGTGCCCGCTTAATGGCGTCGCTAATCTCTACTGCACAAACGGATATCCGGGTACTTGCGAGCCGAACCCCTGCTTGAATGGTGGTACCTGCACATCCGTTGGGGACGACCTGTACACGTGCGAGTGCGAAGGGCTCTTCAAGGGCCAAAACTGTGAGATTGAGTCTAATCCTTGTGATCCAGACCCCTGCCTCAATGGCGCAACATGCGTCGCTCTAGATACAGACAACTACACGTGTGAGTGCCCAGAGGGCTTCGTCGGAGAAAACTGTGACCTCGCAGATCCCTGCTTCCCGAATCCTTGTCAGAACGAAGGAAAGTGTGCCGTATCGGCAGATTTACTGTCGTTCACCTGTGAGTGTACCCCCGATTGGTACGGTGAGACCTGCGAAGAGCCTGCGGTCAATGGTTGCAACCCCAATCCCTGTCAAAACGGCGGTATCTGCACAGCACTCGATATCTTTGGAGGCTACGACTGCGAGTGTCCACTTGGTTTCACAGGTGAAAACTGCGAAATCGAAGTCGGACCAGGCATCTTTGATGCAAGCCAGGGTGGTAAGATGGTGTTTGGTCACCACGGAGCCTGTTCCGGCTTCAACGATTGCGGTGAAATGGACATCGCTAACGGAGACCCTCCTGGAACTGGTTGTGCCCAGATGGCCTGTGAGTTCTATGGATACGCAATGGTCGTAAATTTCGAAGTCATTAATCACAGCGTTGGCGGTGGGTGTACGGCCGACCAGGTTTGGAACCTCTTCTACGATAACGGGACGCTGGATGAGAATTGGATGTCCGGAAACTGCAACTCCTGCAACCTTGACGGAGTGGCAGATCTCCTGTGCACGAACGGCCTTGAAGGAAGCTGCGAGCCGAACCCATGCCAGAACGGTGGTACGTGCAACCAGCTCGAAGACAATCTTTACAACTGCACATGCGAAGGCGTCTTTTCCGGACCTAACTGTGAGACGGAAAACAACCCTTGTGACCCTGATCCGTGCGCGAATGGGGGGACATGTGTTGCGCAAGGACCCCAAGAGTACGTCTGCGAATGCGAGGGTGGATTCGTCGGTGATCAGTGCCAATTCCCACCACCTTGTGATCCCAACCCATGTCAGAATGGTGGGACCTGTGCTGGACAAAACGACGGCTCCTTCCTCTGCGAATGCGTGGGCGGCTACTTAGGAACCCTCTGTGACATTGCCCCGCCCGATCCCTGCGTGCCCAATCCTTGTCAGAATGGTGGAACGTGTCTTAACGGACCAGACTTCACCTACACGTGCGAGTGCCCAGAGAACACGGGCGGCCTCAATTGCGAGATGTGGGATAACGGTGACGAGTTTATACAAAACTTTGGATTTACCGGAGCTGTTCAGGAGTTTGTCGTTCCAGAAGGCGTGACGACCGTAACGATTCAGACAAATGGCGCCCAAGGAGGCGGTTCGGATTCGTGCGTGGGTGGTGAAAACGGCCCGCAAGACGACGGTGGACTCGGTGGCTACGCGCGAGGAAAGCTCGCAGTGGAGGCCGGAGACATTCTCTACGTTTACGTCGGTGGAAAGGGCGCGATCGGCACTGATGAGGCGGAAGAAGGCGGCTGGAACGGCGGCGGAGACGGCGGTAAATGGGGCGG
>MDTD01032541.1_pt1 | contig 28638 bp, 22 predicted proteins | sample 811221 | NCBI WGS metagenome assembly MDTD01 (sample SAMN05326646, study PRJNA326480) | marine metagenome | isolation source: seawater | place: Pacific Ocean: South West | collected 2011 | reverse complement strand
CCAAAAAATTTTGAAAAATTTAAAATACTTGCAAGGAAAAAAGCATTTAAAAATAGATCTAATTTAAAATGGGATAACAAACAGAAAGGGGAGATATCATGAGTATAAATGTTGGAGGCGGTGAATTGAGAGAACTTAAACCTAGAATTTTAGTAATTGGTGTTGGAGGGGCTGGAGGAAATGCAATTAATGCAATGATTGATGCAGGTATGCAAGGTGTTGAGTTTGTTGCGGTAAACACTGATGCACAAGATTTAAAAATGAGTAAAGCCGACGCAAAAATACAGATTGGTATGAATCTAACTAAAGGACTTGGAGCTGGCGCAAAACATGATATTGGACAAGCTGCTGCGGACGAGTCTATCAATGAAATAGTTAATTATATCCAAGGAAGCAATATGGTTTTTATTGCTTCAGGCATGGGAGGAGGAACCGGCACTGGTGCATCACATGTCATAGCAAGAGCTGCTAGAGAAATGAATATCTTAACAGTTGGAGTAACAACTTTACCTTTTGCTTATGAAGGCCCTAAACGGATGAGAAGAGCCGTAACTGGTCTTGAAGAACTAAAAAAATATTTAGATACTACAATTGTAGTTCCCAATCAAAATCTTTTCAAGATAGCTAATGAATCAACTGGGTTTGAGGAGTCATTCAGCTTATCTAATGATGTACTGAAACATGGAGTTCAAAGCATTACTGATCTCATGGTAAGACCAGGAATGATAAATTTAGACTTTGCAGATGTTGAAACTGTGATGAGTTCAAGTGGAAAAGCCATGATGGGTACCGGTGAAGCTGATGGAGAAAATAGAGCAATGTCCGCAACCGAACTAGCGTTAAACAATCCATTAATAGATGAATATACCCTTCAAGGCGCAAAAGGATTACTTGTAAATATTACTGGTGGAAGTGATATTAAACTCTTTGAAGTAGACGCCGCTGTTAATAAAATTAGAGCGGAAGTAGATCCTGAAGCGGAGTTAATATTCGGTGCTATTAAAGATGAAAATATGAATGGAAAAATTCGAGTATCAATAGTAGCTACTGCCTTACATGGTTCTGGCTCTAAACCATATCTTAATTTAGTTAACAATAATTCTAATGGTGCAACAATAAATAGAGGTTATAGCCAAGCAGACAACTTATTTAATACTAATCATTTAGATAAAAATATAAGCAATGCTATTGATGGAGCAACAGCATTAAAGCTTGATGAGAGTTTTGAAATTAAAAACAGTGAAGAACAAAATAATCTTATCGATAATTTTGAAAAAAATGAGGAAAATCAAATCTCTCAGGCATCACTTGCTCATGCAATTAATGAAGAAATACCATCTGGAGTGTCAATGGAGAGCGCATCATACATGGAAAATAACACTGAAATAAATGAAGATAAAATAGATGTGAATATTAACAATCAAGATAAAATTAACTCTGTAGAAGAATATACTCCGAAACTTTTTTCAGAGGAGCAAAGTCTTTCTGAAACTGAAACTGTTGATAAAAGTAGCGTTGATAACTCAAACCAATTATTTGATCAGGACTCAAATGAGGATGAGGATTTTGAAATTCCTGCATTCTTAAGAAGACAAAAGTTTTGATGATAAAATTAATTATATATGAAAATTCAAGCACCATCACTGGAATTATCCCATTTTCCAGTGATGTTGAATGAAGTCATACAAGTTTCTTCACCAAAAAAAGGCGAACTCTTCCTAGACTGCACTTTTGGTGGCGGTAGTTATTCGGAGAAATTACTACAGTTCCCAAATACAAAAGTTATCGGGATAGATAGAGATGCTACAGTTGTTTCAATAGCTGAGAAGTTACAAAGAAAATTTCCCTACAGATTTAAATTTTATCAGTCAAAATTCAGCCAAATAGATAAAATTTTAAATAAAGCAGTTGATACAATTATTTTTGACCTTGGTTTATCATCCATTCAATTAAACAATTTAAAAAGAGGCTTTTCATTTAAATCAAAAGATAAATTGGATATGTCAATGGGATTGTCCACTATATCAGCACAAGAAGTAATTAATAATTTAAGTGAAGCAAAATTAAAACTAATAATTAAAATTTTAGGCGAAGAAAAGGAAGCTCACAAAATAGCAAAAAACATTGTTAAGGCAAGATCAGAGAAAAAAATCACGAGAGTAAATGAGTTAGTAAAAATAATTGAAAAAAGTAAAAAAAAAAATTTTTCTTCTAGGATAAATCCAAGTACAAAAACTTTTCAAGCATTAAGAATTTTTGTAAATAAAGAAATTTCGGAACTTATAAATGGAATTATAATTGCAACTAAATTTTTAAAACCTGGTGGAAAAATATTAATTATTAGTTTTCATTCCATAGAAGATAAAATAGTAAAATATTTTTTCAATAATTTTTCCAAAAATAGATCAAGACCATCACGATACCTTCCAGAAGAAAACAACAACAACTATATTTTATTTGAGGAATATAAAAATAAAACCATCACTCCATCTAAAATTGAACTAAAAAGAAACAATTCTTCTCGATCAGCTAAATTAAGGTACGCTACGAGAAGTAAAAATAAATTTATTTACCCATCCTTATTAGTAAAAAAATTTTATAAATATTTAGATTTAGAGGATACGAATGTTTAGTTTCAAAATTTTAATTTCAACTATAATTTTCTCATTATTATTGATCGGAACATCTTTTATTAAAAACCAAACTAGGGAAATAGAAAAAAATATTTCAAGCCTAAATAAAATAATTAATCAAAAAAAGAGGGATATTAATGAGTCCGAACTTGATTATTCATATTTAACTTCTCCTTTGATGATTGAGCAGAAAATTGAACATTTAGATAAAAATAAATATATTCCTATGGAATATTCAAAAATCTTTTTAAATTTAGATAGTTTTCTATCACTTCAAAAGAAATTCGTTATTCAGAAAGAAAAAAATGAAAAAAAGATACAAAAAAAATAATATTCATAATATAAATCAGAAAAGTTTCTTTTTTGAAGATTATCTAGAAACTAATAAAAAGAATAAATCTTTAAATAAAAATAATTTTCTCCAAGACAGAATTTACTTACTTTTTTTCTTATTTTTTTCCTTAATTTTAATTTTTGGTATAAGAATAATTCATGTATCTTTAAACAAAATTGAATTTAATCAAGAAGATAATCATAAGAATTTCTCATTGATAAGAAGAGATATTGTTGATAGCAATGGGGCGTTAATTTCTCGGAATGTAAAATCTTACCATGCAGCTATAAATCCAAAATTAGTCAAAAATAAAGAAAATTTTTTAATCAAATTAAGACTAAATTTTCCAGAAATCTCAATTCAAAAAATAGAAAAAAAACTTAGTGAGAACAAATATTTTTATTTAAAAAGACGTATTACGCAAAATGAGAAAGAAAAGTTATGGAGATTAGGGGAGAAAGCAATAATTTTTGAACCATTTCAATCTAGAATTTATACCCATGCTAATTTATTTAGCCATATTATTGGTCAGGTAGATTATGATAACTACGGTTTATCAGGTATAGAAAAGTATTTTGATGACGAATTAAAAGATAAAAATTTATTGGATAAACCTTTAGCACTAACTTTAGATACAAATATTCAGCATTTAATCAGCAAAGAATTAAATCAGGCTTTAATTACCTTTGAGGCATCCGGGGGAGGAGCGTTACTTATGGATGTAGATAATGGAGATATACTATCATTAGTCTCTCTTCCAGATTTTGATATAAATATTAGAGCTGATGTAAAAGATAAAAAATACATTAATAAGATAACAAAAGGTGTTTATGAACTTGGTTCAATATTTAAAACTTTTACAGTAGCCCTTGCATTAGAAAATAATTTAGTAACTCCTAAAACTATTATTAATAACATTCCAAGGTCTATAAAATGTTCTAAGCATGAAATCTCTGACATAAAAGAGTTTCCTAGAAATTTATCTGTCGAAGATATACTAATTAGATCTTCCAATATAGGAACATTAATTCTTGCGAGAAAAATTGGTGAAGAAAAATATAAAAAGTTTATAAATGATACAAATCTTTTAAAAATTCCAAAAATACAAATAGAAGAAGTCGGTACTCCAATTGAATTTAATTGGAACAAGTGTAAGCTTGAGACCGTCTCCTATGGACATGGTATAACAACAACACCTTTGCAAGCTACAACTGTTTACTCTATTTTAGCAAATGGTGGAAAAATTATTAAGCCAAATTTAGTTAAGAGTGACATTAGGGATATAAACAAAAGATTAGTTTCAGAAAAAACCAGCTCAAGAATTAATAAAATTTTAAGAAAGGTTGTAACAGAGAAAGAGGGTACAGCAAAATTAGCCGATATAAGCGGCTATTATGTCGGAGGAAAAACTGGAACTTCACAGAATTATAAATTTAAAAATGAAAGTTTAAATACCTTTATATCAATTTTTCCCACTCAAAAACCTAAATATGCTCTACTAGTAATGCTTGAAAATCCCCAAGTAGCAAAAAATTTGATCTATGATTACAAAGGTTTCAAAGTAAAAGCCTCTAGAAATGAAGCTGGATGGAATTCTGTTTATATTGCCGGCAAAATAATAAAAAAAATTGGACCTATTTTAGCCATAAAGAGTAAAGAGTTTAATTATCAGCATGTTGTTAGAAAAACTAATTAGTCACCTATCAAATAAAAAAAAAAAAATAAAAGTAAAAGGGTTGGCAACCAATAGTAAAAAAATAAAAAAAGGATTTATTTTTTTCGCTATAAAAGGCCATAAATTAAATGGAGAAAAATATATTATTGATGCAATAAAAAAGGGAGCTTGTTTAATAATATGTTCATCAAAATGTAAATTTACTCACAAAAAGATACCAGTATTTAAAACATCAAATATTAGGCATTTTCTAAGTAAAGTCTCAGCAAAATTTTACAAGATTAAACCAAAAAATATCATAGCTGTTACGGGCACAAATGGTAAAACATCCGTAGCAGATTTATTTTATCAAATTTTGAGTATTAATAAAGTTCCAGTTGCTTCTATTGGTACGTTAGGTATTAAATATAATAAAAGATTAATAAAAAGTGATTTAACCACTCCTGACACAATTTCACTTCATCAGTCACTTGAAAGAATAAAATCTAAAAAAATTGACAATGTGATAATAGAAGCATCAAGCCATGGTTTACATCAACAAAGACTCGATCATTTAAATATGAATGCGGGCATTTTTACAAATTTTAGCCAAGATCATTTAGACTACCATAAAACAATGAGCTCATATTTAAAAGCTAAGATGCTTTTATTTAATAGGGTACTATCGAAAAAAAAAAAAATTATTTCAGATGAGTCCATTAAGGAATATAAAAAATTGGTAAAAATTTCAAAAGATAGAAAGTTATATTTAACAGGCATTAAAAAGATAAAAAAAAAGATAGAAAATATTAGAGAATTAAAAGATTTAAGTGATTTACAAAAGAAAAATTTATCTATGGCTGTTGCTGCAGCTAAATTATGTAATTTGAAAGATATTAAAATTTTTGACTCCTTAAAAAAAATAAAAGATGTAAATGGCAGATTAGAGTTAGTTAAAATTTTTCCAAATAACATAAAAGTTTACGTGGATTTTGCCCATACACCCGATGCTTTACTTAAAGTAATCAAGCTTTTAAAAAGAAAACATGGAGAAAATATTTCTTTAGTTTTTGGATGCGGTGGTGATAGAGACTTTAAAAAAAGACCAATCATGGGAAAGATTGCGAGTTTATATTGTAAAAAAATTTATGTTACAGATGACAATCCAAGAAATGAAAATCCAAATAAAATCAGGAAAGATATTATTAAGAGCATAAAAAACCGTAACTGCTTTAATATAGGAAATAGATCTAATGCGATTAAGACCTCAATTCAAAGAGCAGAGCCCAATGAAATTATTTTGGTGGCTGGTAAAGGACACGAAACAGAACAAATTTATAAAAGTAAGATTTTTTCCGTGTCTGACAAACAATTAATAAAAAAAATTAATCTAAAATTGAAAAAAAATTCAAAAAGAGAAATTAATTTATTGCAGAATAAAACAATAATTCGAGATATCTCTGGAAATAAAAAAATAGAAAATTTTGATGGAATTTCAATTGACTCAAGAACAGTAAAAAAAAATAATTTATTTGTGACTATTAAAGGAAAAAATCACAATGGGATAAAATTTATTTCAGACGCTTTAAAAAAAGGAGCGCGCTATATTGTTTCTTCTAAAAGTTCAAAAAAATATTTAAATAAGATTATCAAAGTTGAAGATGAAATAAAATTTTTAAACAATTATGCTTCAATGAAAAGAGGTTACACAACTGCAAAAATATTTGCTATCACTGGTAGTGCAGGAAAAACTTCTTTAAAGGATTTAACTAAAAACTTATTACAAATATTTGGAGAAACTTTGAGTTCTCCAAGGTCATACAATAATCAGTTTGGTGTGCCCTTGAGTATGTCACAATTAAGCACTAGACATAAATACGGTGTATTTGAAGTCGGCATGAGTAAGGCTGGAGAAATAAATAAACTTACAAAATTAATAAGACCACATGTAGGGATTATTACTAATATTGGTGAAGCGCACATTGAAAATTTTAAGAATTTGAAAGGCATAGCTGATGCTAAAGGGGAGATTATTAATAACATTCAAGATCAAGGTGCTTTAATTCTAAATCGTGATGATAAATATTTCCATTACTTAAAAGAAAAAGCTTTAAAAAAAGACTTGAAGATTATTTCATTCGGAATGAGAAAAAATTCTGATGTTTATCCTTTAAAAATAACAAAAAAAAACAATAAAACTATCTTTGCTATACAAGTAAAGGACCAAATTTTTAACTTAGAAGCTAAAAACATAAATACATATAATATTTTATCTTCATTAGCATTATTAAGCCATCTAAAATTGGATTTAAATAAAGCAACAAAATATTTTAAGGGCTATGAACCATCAGAAGGAAGAGGAAAAATACATAATATCAAAAGATATAGAAAAAATTTCAAATTAGTTGACGAAAGCTATAACGCAAATCCTCTTTCAGTTAAGAGTGCTATTAAGAATTTTAATTCAATCAAAAAACATAAATTTAAAAAGTATTTAATTCTTGGGGACATGCTTGAATTAGGTAGAAAATCCAATTTTTTTCACAAAAAATTGTCAAAAGTTATTAACAATTCGGATATAGATAAGGTGTTCATTAAAGGTGATAAAACTATTGTTACTTATAAGAATATAATTAAAAAAAAACGTGGCAATATTTTTCAACGAGAAGAAGATGTAGATTTAACTTTAAATAATATTATAGATAATAATGATTACTTAATGATTAAAGGATCTAATGCTACTGGTTTAAACGATTTAAGTAAAAGAATAATAAAAGGTTTTTAAATGTTATTTCATTTTTTTACATCCTTAATTGACCAATACTCTTTTTTAAATGTTTTTAAATATTTAACTTTTAGGACGGGTCTATCTGTTATGACCTCTCTTATTGTAGTATTTTTAATTGGCGCTCCTCTAATTAAAATTTTTTCTGAAAAAATGATATCAGGTCCTATAAGACAAGATGGACCAATAGATCATATAGTAAAAAAATCAGGTACCCCAACTATGGGTGGAGTAATTATAATTATTGGTATAATTTCAGGAACTTTACTTTGGGCAGATTTAACTAACATTTATGTTTGGACGTTAATATTTGTTTCACTAAGTTTGGGTTGTCTGGGTTTGTTAGACGATATTCTTAAAATAAAATACAAGAATTCAAGAGGGTTAAAATCAAAATATAAATTTATAGGTCAATTTATAATTAGTATTTTAGCATTATTTTTTTTAATTAAGTATTCCAACCACGAATACTTGTTTGATCTTTATTTTCCTTTTTTCAAAAATATAATTTGGCATATGGGATTATTTTTCATCCCCTTTGGTTTGTTTGTAATAATAGGAGCATCTAACGCAGTTAACTTAACCGATGGTCTAGACGGGCTAGCTACAGTACCCGTTATGTTAGTTGCTCTATCATTCACTTTAATTTCTTACGTAGTAGGAAATACGATTTTCTCTGAGTACCTTCAAATTCAATATATCCCCGATGTGGGAGAACTTTCTATATTTTGTGGATCAATTGTAGGCTCTTGCTTAGGGTTTCTCTGGTACAACGCTCCACCAGCAAAAATTTTTATGGGAGATACTGGGTCACTTTCATTAGGAGGTTCATTAGCAGCCATTGCGATTATTGTTAAACATGAAATTGTTCTAGCTATAATTGGGGGGTTATTTGTTTTAGAAACTGTATCGGTAATAATTCAAGTTGTATCTTTTAAACTGACTGGGAAAAGAATATTTAAAATGGCGCCTATTCACCATCACTTTGAAAAAAAGGGTTGGGCAGAGTCCACAATAGTAATTCGTTTTTGGATAATAGCTATAATTTTGGCTTTAGTAGGATTGGCGACACTTAAATTAAGGTAACAGATGTTCTCTGAAAATAATTTTAAAGAGCTGTCTTTTTTAGTATATGGATTAGGTTCGACCGGAAAATCAGTTGTAAATTTTTTTAAAAAACACAAATTAAAAAACTATCATGTTTGGGATGATATAAATAAAAATTTATATAAAAGTAAAAGACCTCAGAAATTAATTGAAGCTTTAAAAAAAGTAAATTTCATAGTTTTAAGTCCTGGAGTAAGTTTAAATAAAACAAAAAACAAAAAAAAATTAAATAAATTTAAGAATAAAATAATTACAGATATTGATCTTTTTTTTTTACTCAAGAGACCTCACAAAAGCATTGTTGTTACTGGTACTAATGGAAAATCCACTACTTGTAAAATTTTAAATCATTTACTTAATAAAAACAAATTTAAGTCACTTTTAGGAGGAAATATTGGAACACCAATTCTTAATTTAAAAATTAAAAAAAATAACTACATAGTTATAGAGGCTTCTTCCTTCCAGCTTTCGCATTCAAAATTTATTAAACCTGATTATGCATTATTACTTAATATTACTAATGATCATTTAGACTGGCACGGAAATATGAAAAATTACATAAATTCGAAATTTAAAATTTTCGAAAATCAGAAAAAAAATCAATACTCATTAATAGATTTTAAAAATAAAAGTGAGTTCAAAAAAAGAAATTTTCTAGGAAAATTAGTTGTCCCTAAAATTAACAGTTATCTTAAATTAAAATCAAAGATAAAAAATTTTTATATTAAGTTGGATATTAATGATGAAAATATGTCATATGTTCTAACATTAGCAAAGTTACTTAATATTAGTGATAGTGCTTTCATAAAATCTTTAGGTTCATTCAAAGGTTTGCCGCATAGATATGAAATTTTTCTCAAAAAAAATAATTGTACATTTATAAATGATTCTAAGGCAACTACCTATCAATCCACCAAATTTGCTTTGAGAAATTCAAAGAATATTTTCTGGATAGTTGGAGGATTACCTAAAAAAAATGATAAAATTGATCTCAAATATTTAAAAAAAAAGATTATAAAGGCATATCTTATCGGTCGTCATACGAATTTTTTTAAAAAACAAATTAGAAAACATCTAAGTTTTAATATTTCGGGAAGTCTTAAAAATTCAATTATTCAAATTTTGAAAGATATTAAAATTTTTAAAAAAAAGAATAACACGATATTATTCAGTCCAGCCTCAGCTTCATTTGATCAATTTTTAAATTTTGAAAAAAGAGGCGAAAAATTCAAAAAATTAAGTCAATATTATGCAAGAAAACTTATTTAGAATAAAAATTTCAAATTATTGGCGCAACATTGACAAAAAAATTTTCCTAAGTTTTGTAATACTATTTTCTCTTGGATTATTTTTTTCTTTTTCCTCAACATCGTCCTTAGCAGGTGAAAGATTAGATAAAGATTATTATTTCTTTTTTTTAAAACATTTAATTTTCACTTTTTCGGCCTTATTTATTATGATTTTTTTATCTATTATTGAGACATCATTTTTGAAAAAAAGCGTAGTTCCATTATTCGTAATATCTTTTATTCTTTTAGCCTTAGTTCCTATAATTGGAGTAGAAGTTAAAGGCGCGAAAAGATGGTTAAATTTTTATTTATTTAAATTGCAACCAATAGAGTTACTAAAACCTTTTTTTATTTTAGCAACAGTCAAAATTTTAACACTAGAAAACTTTAAGAATTCACAAATAAAATATCTTTTTAGTTTCTTATTACTATCTTTGGTAATAATTTTTTTAATTGATCAACCTGACCTTGGGCAGTCTGTATTGTTAATTCTAAGCTGGATAGCTACAGTATTCATTGCTGGTGTAAGTTTATTTTTTATTACTTGTTTTTTTTGCCTTTTTTTAATCTCTTTAGGATCTTTATTATATACTATGCCTGAAAAGTTTGGCTATATAATAAATAGATTGATAACATTTGTAGATCCTAGCAAAGGAGATAAGTTTCAATCATCTTCCGCACTTGACGCTATAAAACTTGGTGGACTTACTGGACAAGGTATGGGAGAAGGCGTTTTAAAAGAAAGCGTTCCAGAAGCTCACACTGATTATATAATTGCAATTATTTCAGAAGAGTATGGCTCAATAATATCAATAATGATTGTCTTAATTTTCTTGTATATCTCATTTAGAATTATAAAAAATTGTGTTAATCAGAATGATGAGGTCTTAAAAATTTCGCTTTGTGGTTTAGCTACTCTGCTGATTTTTCAAACATTTATACATGTCGGAGTGAACACCGTTTTAATTCCTACCACAGGGATGACTTTGCCATTTTTAAGTTACGGAGGTTCATCTTTAATTGGCAGCGCAATACTCGCAGGGATAATATTAAACTTTACTAAAGATAGGGCATATCTTTATGAGTAAAAAAATAAAAATTATTATTGCTGCAGGTGGAACCGGCGGTCATGTATTACCAGGATATAATTTGGGAAATCATCTAAAAGAACTCAACTATGATGTAAATTTAGTGACTGATAAAAGAGGTATTAAGTTTTTGTCTAATTTAAATAAAATTAATATATTTTTACTTCCTTCATCTCCATTAATAAAAAAAAATATATTTATGACCTTTTTCTCACTTTTATTTATTATATATTCAATCTTGAGATCATTAATATTTTTAGTTTTCAAAAGACCTTCAATAATTTTAGGGATGGGCGGGTATGCTTCCTTACCTATTTGTATTGCTTGCGCAATTCTTAGGATAAAATTCATAATATATGAAAATAATTTAATTATAGGTAAAGCAAATAAATATCTTTTGCCATTCGCAGAAAAGTTGTTTGTTGCATATAAAGAATTGGAAGGTATTCCAAAGAAATTTGATTCAAAAACTGTCGAAGTGGGAAATATTGTAAAAAAAGAAATCATTGAATTATTTAAAGATAATTCTCAAAATCAAAACACTTCAGACAAATTAACTTTATTAGTTCTTGGCGGTAGTCAAGCAGCAAAAGTATTTGCTGAAATTCTTCCTAATATATTTAAAGAATGTAAGAATAAAGGAATTCCTTTAAAAATATTACAACAATGTTTGCCTAATCAGAACGAGGAACTTAGTTTATTTTATAAAAATGAAAATATAGATTTTGAAACATTTAATTTTAGTAATAACTTACAATCTTATTTCTCTAAGGCTAACTTAGCAATTACTAGATCAGGGTCTTCTATGTTAGCTGAATTAACAAATTGTAATTTACCATTTATAGCCATTCCACTTCCTTCATCAGCAGATAATCATCAATTTAAGAATGCCACTTTCTATAAGAATAAAGATTTCGCTTTTATTATTGAAGAAAAAGATTTAGAAAATAAATTACTTTCTCTTATTGAAAAAATTTATAAAAATAAATCATTATTAATTGAAATAAAAAATAATCAAAGACAATATTCTGACAAAAATGTCTATAACAATGTAAGTACAATTTTAAAAGATATTATAAATGAAAAAAATTAATTTGGGACAAAAAGACGTAATTCATTTCATAGGAATTGGAGGTATTGGTATGAGTGGACTTGCTCAGATTATGAAAAATATGGGTTTTAAAGTTCAAGGAAGTGATCAAGTTAAAAATAAGAATACAATTAGTTGTACTAAACTGGGAATTAAAATTTTTATTGGACATTCAAAACAAAATGTAAAAAATGTATCTTTGATAGTAAAATCATCTGCTATAAAAAATAATAATAGTGAAATTAAGTATGCTCGAGCAAAAAAAATACCAATTTATCCAAGAGCTGAAATATTAGCTGACGTAGTCTCCTTAAAAAAAAATATTATCATCACAGGTTCTCACGGAAAAACGACCACAACATCTTTGATTTCAAAAATTTTGTCTGATCAAAAGTTAGATCCAACAATTATTAATGGAGGTGTAATAAATTCATTTAATACAAATGCAAAACTTGGTAAAGGGGATTGGGCAATTTTAGAAGCAGACGAGTCTGATGGTAGTTTTTTAAAATTACCAATTAATTATTCAGTTGTAACTAATATTGATTACGAGCATGTTGATTATTACAAAAACTTTAAAAATTTGGAAAACTCATTCATAAAATTTTTAGAGAAAACTCCACCAACAGGAAAAGCTATTATTTGTATAGATAATAAAAAGCTAAAAAATATATTAAAAAAGATTAAAAATAAAAATATTCTTACATATGGAGAGAGCAAAGATGCAGATTATAGAATTTCAAATATAAGATATAATATTAACTATTCGATCTTTGATTTAACGTTTAAAGATATTGATAAGAAAAACAAAAAGATAAAAAATATTTACCTTAAGTTACTAGGTAAACATAATGTGTTAAATGCTGCTGCAGCTGTAACCGTTTGTTTAAATCTTGGAGTAAGCCAAAATATTGCCAAACAATCTTTAAAAAAGTTTTCAGGTGTACAAAGAAGGATGACCAAGATATTCACAAATAACAAAAACGATTTTTATGATGACTATGCACACCATCCAACAGAAATTGCATCTATCTTGGATGGGGTTAAAAATGTCTATTCAGAGAGAAAAATTATATCAGTTTTTGAACCTCACCGATATTCAAGAGTATTATCATTAGAAAAACAATTTGCATCATCTTTCCTTAAATCTGACCTCGTTCTCCTTTGTCCTTTATATGCGGCTGGCGAGACAAAAAATAATAAATTTGATCAAATTCAGTTTGCAAAAAAAATATCAAAATTTTCAAAAACTCAAGTAATTATAGTAAAAGACTATAGTCAGCTTGGAAAATATTTTAAAAAAAATTTGATAAGCAATGAAATTATAATAGGGATGGGTGCTGGAATAATTTCAAAAAGTATGAGGGAATTAAAAAGTTTTTTATGAGTGAAAACAAAGAGATATTAAAAAAATATAATAAAAATATTTTTAATAATGCTAAACTTTCAAATTATAGTTGGTTTAATTTAGGAGGACCAGCTGAATATCTTTTTAAACCTGAAAACAAAAATCAAATAATAGATTTTTTAGAGGAAAACAAAAAAAATAACCTTAAAATTACAATTTTAGGTGCAGGTTCTAATACACTTATTAGAGATAATGGAGTTAAAGGAGTTGTTATAAAACTTGGATCTAGTTTTTCAGAGATCAAACTTTTAGAGAATAATATAATTGAAGTTGGCGCTGCTACTCTTGATCGTAAAGTCTCAAACTTTGCAAAAGACAATAATATTGGTAATTTTGAATTTCTTTCATGTATTCCAGGTTCAATAGGAGGGGCTATAGTGATGAATAGCGGATGTTATGGTAACGATATTTCAAAAGTTTTAGTTTCAATCAAAGTAATAGATATAAATGAATGTATTGAGAGGGAAATAAATCGTGATGAAATTAATTTTTTTTATAGAGGCAGTAATTTATCAAGAGATTTTATTATAATTTCAGCTAAATTAAAGGGTATTTTTGTTTCTTCTAATATTATTGAAAAAAAACAAAGTGAACTTATTGAAAAAAAAAAAATATCACAACCTAGTCAAATTAAGACTTGCGGAAGTACTTTTAAAAATTTGATTGGAGAAAAAAAGGCCTGGCAAATAATAAAAGAAGCAGGTTGCCATTTAATGAAAGAGGGCGACGCCACAATTTCAGAAAAACACTGTAATTTTTTTGTTAACAACGGTAATGCTAAATCAGCCGATATTGAGAAATTAATTGAGAAAGTAAAACAAACAGTTAAAGATAAAACAGGAATTAATCTTGATCTAGAGATTAAAATAATTGGTGAATAAAAAGAAATTCAAAAATGTTTTAGTTGTGCTTGGTGGAACCTCAGGAGAAAGAGCTGTGAGTTTAAGTAGTGGAAAAGCATGTATCAAAGCCTTAAAAAAAAAAAAATATACTGTTTCTACTTTTGATCCAAAATTTAAGAACCTAAATTTAATTAACAAACTAAAATATGATGTGATCTTCAACGCATTGCACGGAAAGGATGGAGAAGATGGAATCGCCCAAAGTTATTTTGAATATTTAAAGATTCCTTATACTCATTCCGGAGTAATTAGTTCTTATAACGCTATGAACAAAATTATTTCAAAAGATATTTTTTTGAAAAATAACATCTTAACGCCAAAATATTTTACTTTAAAAAAAATAATAAATAAAAATCTTTTGAAAAAATCACTTAAAAAACAAAAGATCAACTTTCCAATAGTCATAAAACCAATTAATGAGGGCTCTAGTTTAGGTGTAAAAATTTCTAAGAATATAAATGAACTAAATAAATTCATTAAACTCTTATTTAAAAAATATGATCAGTTAATGATCGAACCTTTCATCGGTGGACAAGAAATACAGGTTGCTGTGATTAACAATAATTCTATTGGAGCCATAGAGCTAATTCCAAAAAGAAGTTTCTACGATTATAAAGCAAAGTATACCAAATCTGCTAAAACCAAACATTTAATGCCTGCACGATTAAGTAAAAAAAAATATTTGGAGGTATTAAAAATTGCAAAAAAAGCACATAAAGCATTAAACTGCAAAGGGGTAACTAGATCAGATTTTAAATATTTTAAGAACAAGTTTTATCTGTTAGAAATTAATACTCAACCGGGCATGACGAATCTATCTTTGGTTCCAGAAATAGCTAAACATTCCAAAATTTCTTTTCCAAACTTAGTTGAGAAAATTTTATTAGATGCTAGCATTAATAGATGAAAAACCGATTTTTAATCGCTTTACTTCTTTTATTAATTTTAAGCACTTATAAAATTCAAAATGACTTTAATAATATTTCAAAATTCAATATTAAAAATGTGGAAATAGAAAATAATGTAATTTTAAATGAAAAGGATATAAAGGCTAATCTTACTTTTTTATATGAAACTAATTTTTTTTTTCTAAAATCAAATGATATTAAAAAAAACTTAAAAGAAATTGACTTAATAGAAAGTTTTAAAATTAAAAAAATTTATCCAAATAAGATTAAAATAATTATTTTTGAGAAAGAACCTATAGCTATCTTGTATTATAAAAAGACTAAAAAATATTATACAAGTAAAGGCGAATTAATTAATTTTTTTGATCTCGAAAAATATAAATATCTTCCTATAGTTTTTGGTGATAGAGATAATTTCAAAAAATTTTATAATAGTCTTAAAATTTTAAATTTCCCGATTGAAGAAATAAAAGAATTTTACTTATTTGAGTCGAATAGATGGGATTTGATTACAAAAAAGAATCAGACTGTAAAACTACCTAATATTGATTATAAGAAAAGTCTTCAAAATTTTCTTGAGTTAAAAAACAAGACGGGTTTTAAAAAATATAAAATTTTTGATTATAGAATAACTGGACAACTTATTTTACAATAAGGAATGAACACAAGTTCTCCTATTCTTCTAATTGAAATAAATAAATTTGAATTTATTTTCGTAGCTGTAAATGAGACAGAATCCGGTAATTTTAAAATCCTTTACAAAAACTTTGTTCAAATGGAAGGGATATCAAACAATAAAATTTCAGACTTTGAAAAACTTAATAACTTATTTAAAAAAAATATTTATTTAATAGAAAAAAAATTAAATTTCACTTTTAAAGAAGCAATTATTATAATTGATAATTTTGAATATTTATTAACAAGTTTATCAGGATTTAAAAATTTAAATGGTTCTCAATTAGTTAAAGAGAACATCACGTTTATCCTAAATTCCATTAAATTTAAAATTAATGAATTTGAAAAAAATAAAACAATACTACATATTTTTAATTCCAAATTTTTATTAGATAAAAAAGAAATAGAAAATTTACCGATAGGATTATTTGGTGATTTTTACTCTCATGAATTATCTTTTTTTCTAATAAATAATAATGACTTCAAGAATTTAGAAAATATTTTGAATAGTTGCAATTTAAAACTAAAAAAAATTATATCAAAAAGCTTTGTTGAAGGTGTCAATATCATAAATAATAATTTAAATCTTGAAACTTTTTTTAAAATTGAAATTAATGATATGAATTCAAAAATATTATACTTTGAAAATTCTGCTCTTAAATTTTTACAAGAATTTCAATTCGGTTCTGAAATAGTAATTAAAGATATTTCAAAAATATTGAACTTACAAAGCGATGTTGTAAAAAATATTTTAAAAAATTCAAATTTTTCAAATGAAAATTTGGAAAAAGACTTTTTAGAAAAAGAATATTTTAATGATAAAAATTTTAGAAAAATTAAAAAAAAATTGATTATTGATATTGCAAATGCTAGGATTAAAGAAATTTCAGATATTATTTTAATAAAAAATATTAATACTAGTAGTTTTTTAAAACCAGACATACCAATTTTCTTAAAAATTAATGAAGATTTTGACAATTTTTTTATAAGCAGTTATGAATTATTTTTTTCAAATAAAAATAATTTTAAAATTAATATTTTAGAAAAAAATTTTTTTGATGATTTATATTCAAACGCAAACAGAATTGTTCAATATGGGTGGAAAAAAGAAGCTTTACCAATTATCCAAGAAAAAAAGTCAATTATTGCAAGAATCTTCAATCTGATTTTTAATTAATCACTGTTATTTTTAGAAACATTAGTTGTTTTAAATATTTAGACTATTTTCAGTATAACCTTTTGATGATTTCAATTAATCAAAAAACTATAGCTAAATCAATTAGTTTCAAAGGGATAGGTTTACATTCGGGTAAAATATGCAATGTAAAACTTGTTCCAGCCAAAGAGGACTACGGAATAATATTTAAGAGAGTAGACTTAAGAATAAAAAATTTAATCAAGGCAAATTATACAAATGTTTCATCAGCTAATCTTTGCACTACCTTGATGAATGACAATGGAGCTAAAGTTTCAACAGTAGAGCATTTGTTAGCATCCTTGTATATCAAAGGTATTGATAATTTAATCATAGAGATTGATAATGAAGAAATTCCAATTCTTGATGGTTCCTCAAAAGATTTCATAAAACTTTTGGATGAAGTTGATACAGTGGATCAAAGTAAAAAGAGAAAATATTTGAGAATTTTGGATAAAATTGAACTTGAAGATGGCGATAAAAAAATTTCTATAGAACCTCACAAAACATTTGAAGTTGATTTTGAGCTAAATTATGAAAATAAAATTATTGGCTCACAAAAAAATATTGTAAATTTCTTTAATGACGACTTAGAAGATATAATTCAATCTAGAACATTTTGCTTATATAACGATATTGAAAAAATTAAAAAAATTGGTTTAGCAAAAGGTGGTTCTTTGGATAATGCTGTAGTAGTGAATGAGAAAAAAATTCTTAACGAAGGTGGGTTAAGAAATGAAAAAGAGTTTGTTAACCACAAAATTTTAGATTTAGCTGGAGATTTCGTGCTATCTGAGTACAATATTATTGGAAAAGTAATTTGTTACAAAGGTGGTCATGAATTATCCAATCTTTTTTTAAGAGAACTTTTAAATAAAAATAAAGATAAGTTTTCGATTGTAGAATTTGAAGAAAAAAAAGAAAAAAGAGTTAATCATAAGAATTATCCTACTAGAATAGCAGTAAACGCTTAATCTTAAAAATTTACCATTCACCATAAATTTGTTATTAATAAATGAATGCATTTCAGACTCATTTATTTCTTTATATTTTTAATTTTGTTTTCATGTTCAAACAAACAAGAAGAGTATAAACCTTCTCAAAAAACTGATCCGTATAAAACTTATCGAGAGGGATTTTCTGCATTTGAGAAGGGAGATTATTTTTATGCCCAAAAAAAATTTTTAGAGACAGAACTAAATATGGAAAAAGTTGAGTTTGCTGCAAAGGCCTCAATCATGGCTAGCTACTCCCTTTATAGCATAAATTTTTATGACGAAGCCCTTGAAAATTTAAACAGATTTATAAAAAAATACCCTGCTAATGATAATATAATTTATGCTCATTATTTAATTGCAATAATATTTTTTGAGCAGATTGCAGATGAAAAAAAGGATATGGAACCATTAATAAAAACAAAAAATAAAATTGATTTTTTTTTAAAAGAGTTTCCTGATACCGAATATGCTATTGATTTAAAATTCAAAAAAGATTTAATTATTAATCAAATGGCAGCAAAAGAATTATATATAGCTAGATATTACATATCTGTAAAAAAATGGATCCCTGCAATTAATAGATTAAAAATTATTGTTCAGGATTACGATCAAACAATTTTCATCGAGGAAGCACTTCACAGGTTAGTAGAAATTAATTACTTTATAGGTTTCGAAAGTGAGGCAAAAAAATACGCAAATATTCTTGGTTATAATTATAATTCTAGCGAATGGTACAAACAATCTTACAAAGTTTTAAATAAAGATTACAAATTCATAAAAAAAAATGAAGTTAAAAAAGATGATAATTTTATAAAAAAAATTATTAAAAAAATCAAATAGTCTTTTTATAAATGAACAAAAAAGAGATAATAAATAACTTTAAGAAAAAAATTGAAGAAATTAAAAAACACAACGACCTTTATTTTAATCGAGATAAACCAGTAATTTCAGATGCAGATTATGACAAATTAAAAAAAGATATTTTAATTTTAGAAAAGAAAAATAAATTTTTAAAAGAACTTAATTTATCAAATAATATTGTTGGTTCTCCACCTACAAATAGATTTAAAAAAATTAAACATTTGAAACCCATGCTTTCTCTTTCAAACGCATTTGGCATGAATGATATGATTGATTTTCTTAAAAAGATAAACAATTTTCTGAATTCTACTAATACAAAAATTGAGCTATCAAGTGAACCTAAAATAGATGGTATCTCTGCCTCACTTATTTATGAGAACGGAACTTTAACAAAAGGATTATCTCGAGGCGATGGAACAACAGGTGAGGATATCTTAGCTAATTTAGAGACAATTTCATCAATTCCAAAAAAAATAAAAGATAAGAATATTCCAAATATATTAGAAATTCGCTGTGAGATTTTTATAGGTAAAAAAAATTTTGAAAGCTTAAAAGATAAATTTGCAAATCCGAGAAATGCTGCAGGTGGGTCGTTAAGACAAAAAAACCCTCGCGATACTGCAAAAATACCTCTTCAATATTTTGCCTATGGTTTTGGAGTGATTGAGCCTATGGAATTTTTAAAACAAAACGAATTTTTAGAAAAAATTTCTACTTGGGGCTTCAAGACAAATCCTTTATCAAAAGTAGTTAAAGATATTAATGAAATAGAGAAACAACATAATTATATTGACTCTATAAGGTCTGAGCTAGACTATGATATCGACGGTTTAGTCTTTAAAGTTAATGACTTAAATTTACAGTCTAGATTAGGAAGTACTTCAAACTCACCTAGATGGGCAACCGCATATAAATTTTCAGCAGAAAAGGCATTTACAAAAATTAGAAATATTTCAATTCAAGTCGGTAGAACAGGTGCAATTACTCCAGTCGCAAAAGTTGAACCGGTTACAGTTGGAGGAGTTGTGGTTTCTAATGCTACTTTGCATAATGAAGATGAAATTAATCGAAAAGACATCCGAATTGGAGATACTGTGCAAATACAAAGAGCAGGTGACGTAATTCCGCAGGTTTTAAAAGTCGATATTTCTAAAAGAAATAAAAACAGCAAGAAATTTATTTTTCCCACCAAATGTTTATGCGGAGCAGAAACTAAGAAGGAAATTAGTAAAAACACTAAAAAAGAAGATGCTGTCAGAAGGTGCTTCAAAGGATATGAATGTAATTATACTGCGAGAGAAAAATTAAAGCATATTGTTTCAAAAGAAGCATTTAACATAGATGGTTTGGGAAAAAAAGTAATTGATCAATTTTGGAAACTTAATTTTATCAAGGAGCCATCTGACATATTTGAATTGGATTATAAAAAAATTGATAAACTTGAAGGATGGGGTCAATTATCCGTAAACAATTTAAAGAAAGCAATTGATAAATCAAAAAAAATTTCTTTAGATAAATTCATTTTTTCAATTGGCATAAGACATATAGGACAGGAAAATGCAAAAACTTTAGCAGATTATTTTGAGTCAGCTGAAAAATTTTCAAATTTGTTTAATAAAAATGAAAAATTTAAAATACTTAAAAATCTTAAAGATTTAGACGGAATAGGGGAAACCCAGGTTCAATCAATTGATAGTTTTTTTTCAAATAAAAAAAATATTAAGATAATTCAAAACTTAATAAATAAGTTGGATATTTTCAACTTTGTGATCAAAAAAAATGGAAAATTTCCTAATAAAAAAATTATGTTTACTGGAGGCTTCCAAAATATGAGCAGATCTGAGGCTAAATCTATAGTCGAAAATAATGGTGGCAAAGTTTTAAGCGTTGTCACGAAAAAATTAGATTTTTTAGTTGTTGGAGACAGCAAACCTACAAAGAAAAAAATTGATAAAGCAAAAGAATTAAGAGTAAAGATTATTTTAGAAAGAGATTGGAATAAAATTTTAAATAGCTGAGCAAGCTAATTGAAGTTCCTTAACTTCAGTTTTTTTCATTGAACTTTTAAGATTGTTATACACTTCACTATGATAATCATTTAGCCATTTCTTTTCATTTTTGTTAAGCATTTTTTTATTAATTAACTCTTTTTCAATAGGAGCCATTGTTAAATTTTTAAAATATTTTCTTTTTCTCTTTTTTTTTACATAAATCAAATTTTCAATTCGTATTCCAAATTTATTTTTTTCATAGTATCCAGGTTCATTTGAAACAATCATACCCTCTTTGAATTTTACTTTATTATTTTTAGATATTGCTTGAGGGCCTTCATGCACATTAAGAAAATATCCTACTCCATGTCCAGTTCCATGAGAATAGTCTAATCCAATTTGATTTAAATACTTTCTTGCTTTTTTATCAATCATTGCACCGCAAGAGTTTTCATTTAATTTAGAGTTTGAAACAGCAATGTGACCTTTTAAGACTCTTGTAAAAATATTTTTCACTCTTTTATTAGAATTTTTTAAAGAAATAGTTCGAGTCACGTCTGTAGTTCCAAATTCGTATTGACCACCAGAATCAACAAGATAAATGTCACCTTTTCTTAAAACTCGATTAGTTTTATTTGTAGCTTTATAATGAATTATTGCAGCATTAGGTCCGGTACCAGAAATTGTTGGAAAACTTAAGGATTTAAATTTTTTATTTATTTTTCTAAATGAATATAACTTTCGAGATGCACTGATTTCAGTAATCTTTTTCTTCTCAAAGTTTTTTTTAACCCAAAAAAGATATTTTGTTAAAGCAATTCCATCATAAATATGTACTTTTTCAATATTTTCAATTTCTTTTTTATTTTTTACTGATTTTAATTCGTATATAGGATCATACAAATTCAATATTCTATTTTTTTTTGAAATTATACTTTCGAAAAACAAGGAACAAGTGCTTTTATCAATAATAAATTTTTTATTACTTATTTGCGATAAAATTTTGCCTGTAGAGCTTATGTCAAAAAATTTAACATTTTTGAAATGTTTCTTAAATGATAAAGAAACTTTTTCTAATTTACAAAATAATTTAATATTTTTATATTTATCTATTAGAATTTTGCAATGAGGAAGGGGCGTATAATTTGTATCGGTTCCTCTTATATTAAGCAACCAAGCATTATTTTCACATGCAGATATGAAATGATAGTCAACGTTTTTTCTCTTTAAGTAACTTGTAATTTTACTAATCTTAAATTTATAATTTTTACTTGCCGACTTGGCCGATAAAAAATAAAAATTTTTTTTATTCTTTTTAATTTTTCTTTTCCAAATTTCATCAATAAAATTATTTTCAAATGGTTTAAATTTACAACTTTTATTTTCAAAAAATACATCTAAAGTTCTTTTAGTAAATAATTTTGGATCAAATCCAATTTTTAATTTTTTGTTTTTAAGAATATCTTTAGGTTTTTTAGCTGGAAAAGTTACAATCTTAAAAAACTTTCCACTTTGATTACTTGCTTGTAATGTATATCTACCGTCAACAAATAGATAATTAATGTTTGTTAGGATTAAAGCAAAACCAAATGAACCAGAAAAATTAGATATAAAATTTAATCTATCGTTATACTCTGGTACATATTCCCCAAAAAATTCATCATTTTTTGGAATTAAGTAACCATCTAACTTATTTTTTTTAATGATCTGCCTTATTTTTTTTATTTTTTCCATTTTAGCATTTTATTTTTTCTATATCTGTCCCATCCAGGGCTTCTGTACTCACCTTCAAAATCTATGGAATCATCTTGATTAAATTCAAAGTCCTCTGCTTGATCAATGCCAATTTCATTTTTCTCAACACTTGTGTCTGGTATTTCATTTATAAACCTTGATGGAAGAGTATCCATCCAATCTCCATGGTAAGCTCTTTTCATTGCAAAAGATAAGTAAGCTTCTTTTTTAGCTCTCGTAATTCCAACGTAAGCAAGTCTACGTTCTTCTTCTAAAGCAAAATCTCCTTTTTCCTCCAAAGATTTTTGATGTGGAAATAACCCTTCTTCCCAACCTGGAAGAAAAACGACCTCAAATTCAAGTCCTTTAGCAGCGTGCATTGTCATTAAGTTTATTTTTGCACCTTCCCACTCCTGATCTATTGATGTAGCTAAAGCAACATGTTCTAGAAAATTTTGAAGATTATCATAGTCTTGCATGGCTCTTAATAATTCTTTTAAGTTCTCTAACCTATTCTCATTTTCTAAATCTTTTTTATTTTTTAGCATTGATGAATATCCGGACTCATCTAAAACTAGTTTTAACAAATCAAAATGTTTCATATTAAGAGAGTCTTTTCTCCATTTTTTAATCATATTGATTAATTGATTTAATGAAGTTTTTATTTTCGGCTTAAAATTACCATCTTCAATTATTTTTATTATAGAGTCTTCTAAACACAATTTATTTTTTCTTGCAAAAGTATAAATTAAGTTAAGAGTGCTTTCCCCAATACCTCTTTTTGGTGAACCGATAACTCTTTCTAAGGCAAGATCATCATATTTTTGATTAATAATTCTTAGATATGATACAGCATCTTTTACTTCAGCTCTCTCGTAGAATTTAATACCGCCCAAGACCCTATAGCCAATACCTAATTGAAGAAATCTCTCTTCGAATTCTCTAGTTTGATAAATTGCTCTTACTAATATTGACACTTGGTTTAGAGAATATTTCTTTTTGATTTTTTGCTCTATTATATCACTAATCCCTTGAGCTTCCTCTTTTCCAGTTCTATAACAATTTAATTTTACTAATTCACCTTGATTTGCAGACGACCATAATTTTTTTCCTACTCTGTTAGTATTATTAGCTATTAAATGGGAAGCTGTATCAAGAATATTTTTAGTTGATCTATAATTTTGTTCTAATTTAAAAACTTTACAGTTTTTGTAAATTTGGTCAAAAGTTAAAAAATTTTTAATTTCTGCTCCTCTCCAACTATAAATTGATTGATCATCATCACCAACACAACAAATATTTTGTTTATCGTTTACTAATAAATTTAACCATTTATTTTGAATAAAATTAGTATCCTGAAATTCATCAACTAAAATGTATTTGAAATTATTTTGATATATTTCTTTGATGTCTTTATTTTCATCAAATAATTTGACGCAAAATAAAATTAGATCACCAAAATCAAATGCATTAAGATCTTTAGTTTTATTTTGGTAAATTTCATAAACCTTTAAGATTGCTTTTATGATTGAACCTGATTTTTCTAATTTAATATCTTTTGGGAGTAAACCTTTATTTTTCCATTGGTCTATATGATACATTATTAATTGAGGAGAAAACTTTTTAGCATCTAAGTCTTCTGATTTAATTATATTTCTCAAAAGTTTCTTTTGGTCATCAGTATCTAAAATTGTGAAATTACTTTTGTAACCTAAAGCCTCAGCATGTCTACGCAAGAATTTAACACTAATTGAGTGAAATGTTCCAAGCCAAGGTATAGCGTTAGAGCTTCCTTTGATGTGCTGCATAACTCTATTTTGCATTTCTTTCGCAGCTTTGTTAGTGAAAGTTACACATAAAATTTGATTTGGATAAGCTTTTTTTTGATTAATAATGTGAATTAATCTAGTAGTTAAAACTCTCGTTTTGCCTGAGCCGGCACCCGCTACAATTAAGTTGGGACCTTCTGTACTAAGAACTGCTTCTTTTTGTTCTTTATTAAGATTATCAATTAAACTATCTATACTATTCATAAGTTAGAATTTTCATTTATATACCAGTTGTAAAAATAAAAAAAATGATAAATAAAATTTACAAAACTATTAACAGCAAATTTTCTAGATTTTTTAAATTTGTTTTTTTTTTAAGATACCTATTTGTTATTTTTTTTGTCGCAATAGTCTTTTTTTTTATAATTCCTCAGTTTTTTGATTATAAAAAAAAAGAAAAAACCATAAAAAAATATCTCTATCAAAATTACAGTCTGGAAATTAAAAGTCTAGATCATATTAAATATTATTTTTTCCCATTTCCTCATTTAAAAATTATTAATTTAAGTTCAAATTACAATTCTACAAGTTTAAAACTTGAAACTGAATTACTAACTATTTACCCGGAATTATTCAGCATTTATAACTATGAAAATTTTAAAGTAAGAAAAATTAAATTGGAGAATAATAAGTTTGAAACTGACTTCAAAAATGTCAATGATTTGAAAAAAATTTTATTAAATTCGGAAAATAAAATATTTTTTAAAAATTTAGATTTACAGCTAAAAGAAAGTAATAACAGTATAATTGATTTTAAAAATATTGATTATGCAAATTACGGTTATAGGAAAAATAGAATTATAGGTAAAGTTTTTAACAAAAAATTCAAGATTTATATAAAAGATGATTTAAAAAATATTAATTTTAAGATGCCTGGAGCTGGTATATCATCTAATTTTAATATTTTAGAAACAAAAAAAAATTCAGGATTTAAGGGAGTTCTTAAAGGAAAGGTATTAAAAACAAACTTTAAATTGAATTTTGACTACAATAATAAATTATTAAAAATAAATAATCTCTTTTTTAGGGGCAGGGAGTTATCTTTTGACAGTAAAGGCAAAATTGATATTTCTCCTTTTTTTAAAGCTTCACTCACCTCAAATATTAAAAATATAAATCCAAATCTTCTCAAAAAAATAGATATAGATAATTTATTAAATTTTAAAGACTTTATAAAAAAGATAAATGCTCAAAAAATAATTATTTTTAAATCACAAAGGTTTCATAGAAATTTAATTAACAATTTAAATATAGACTCCGATCTTTCATATGGAAGATTAAAAATTTCAAAAATATTTTTTATTGGTAAAAGTAGATTTGTTTGTAAAAACAACATTAATTTACTTGAGGAATTTCCAATTCTTTACTTTAATTGTCAGATAAATTCAGCTGATAAAAAAGAATTATTAAAGAAAATCAATATTAATTATAAAAAAAGAAATGAGTCTTTAAATTTAAATATTCAAGGTAAGATAAATGTTCTTAATAATAAAATTAATTTTGAAAGAATTCAGGCGAATACAAATTATAGCGCTAATAAAGAAGATTTAGTTTTTTTTAAAAAAAAGTTCGAAGAGAAACTTTTTGATGAAAATTTTATAGAAATATTTAGTCTATTGAAAATAAAAAAATTTGTTGAAGAAATATATTAATTATTTTGGTTTTGTCATTTTGATAGGGCTCATAATTCTATCGTATTCTTTTTCTTCTATCAGACCTGCTTTTATAACTTCTTGTTTTAATGTTGTTCCATTTTTATGTGCAGCCTTTGCTATATTAGCAGCTCTATCATATCCAATTTTAGGCGCTAAAGCTGTTACTAACATCAATGAATTATCTAATAAATATTTAATTCTTTTTTTATCTGCTTTTATCCCCTTGACGCAATAAAGTGCAAAAGTTTTTGCTGAGTCACTCATGATTTCAATAGATTGTAAAATATTATGAATAATTAATGGCTTAAAAACATTTAATTCAAAGTGACCGTGTGACCCCGCCATTGTAATTCCATTATGGTTTCCAATTACTTTTACGCATACCATTGTTACTGCTTCTGATTGTGTGGGATTCACTTTACCTGGCATGATAGATGAGCCTGGTTCATTAGAAGGTAGAATTAATTCACCATAACCAGCTCTAGGCCCTGAGCCTAAAAATCTTATATCATTAGCTATTTTCATTAAACAAACAGCAGTGGTGTTTAGTGTGCCAGAAAAGTTAACAATTTCATCATGTGCAGCTAAAGCGGCAAACTTGTTTGAAGCCGGCTTAAATGGCAGCTTAGTTATTTTTTTTATCTCTTTAATTATCTTTTTATCAAAGCCTTTTTTAGTATTTAACCCTGTCCCAACAGCTGTTCCTCCTTGGGCTAAGTTATAAACTTCCTTTAAAGCATTCTCTATTCTAAAAATACATTTTTTTAATTGAGTATGATATCCTGAAAATTCTTGACCAAGTGTTAAAGGAGTTGCATCTTGCAAATGTGTCCTACCAACTTTTACTATACTCTTAAATTGCTTTGATTTTTTTAACAATTCTTTTTCTAGTAATTTTAATGAAGGTAAAAGTTTTTCATTTGCTTTTAAAGCAATTGAAATATGCATTGCTGTTGGAAAAACATCGTTAGTTGATTGAGCTTTATTAACATGATCATTAGGGTGAACAGGCTTTTTAGAGCCCATCTTACCGCCCATCAATTGTATAGCTCTATTTGCTATCACCTCATTTACATTCATGTTAGTTTGTGTTCCTGATCCAGTTTGCCAAACTTTTAAAGGAAAATGGTTATTATGTTTTCCTTTAATAACTTCTTCTGCAGCTCTAATAATATATTTACAAATTTTCGAATCTAAATCTTTATTTTTTTTATTAACTATCGCTGCCGCTTTCTTAATAATTGCTATCGATTGAATTACAACCGGCCTTACAAGAAAGTCTCCAATATTAAAATATTTATTTGATCTTTCTGTTGATGCCCCCCAAAACTTATCCTCAGGAACTTTGATTTTTCCTATACTGTCGAATTCTATTCTGTATTTCATTATTGATTCTCTGATATAATACAACTTTATTTATCTTTAATAAAATATAAAGGTTAAGTTTATGAGCAATTTTAAAAATGTAAAAAAATTTATGGAGACTTTTGGCCAAGAAGTTAAGGAAAAAGCTGAATTTCCCGATGATAATGTTGTAAAATTAAGATTTGATTTAATCGAGGAAGAATTAATTGAGTTAAGAGAAGCAATTTCAAAGAAAGATATTAATGAAGTTGCGGATGCATTAACAGATATTTTATATGTTACTTACGGAGCTGGACATGCATTTGGTATAAATTTAGATAAATGTTTTGAGGAGGTACAGAATTCCAATATGAGCAAACTAGGTGATGATGGTAAGCCAATTTACAACGAGAATGGAAAAGTTATGAAAGGTCCAAAATATTTTAAACCGAATTTGAAAAAATTTATTGCATGATGAAAGGAAATTATTATTGGATATTACTTGGGGTGGCAGTTGGAATAGTTATATATTTAGTTGATAAGTATATAATTTGATTAAAAATCTATTGCATAAAATACAGGAAAACTCTTATCATTGTCAGAAAATAAAAATTTCAGCAACTCTATTTCATCATTTATATCATTTTTAAATTTTAAAATTTTTGAAAATTTAAACTTTTTGAAATTATTCTTTTCTAAAAAATTAAAATGATATTTTAAAGCTCTTAATCCACCCAGATTATAAATCTTCATATTATCTTTTTCTAATTTTCTTTTTAAGTTTTCAAGAGATTTTAAAGAGTATCTTCTAAATCCGTGTTTTTCATAATTTAAAAAGGAGATGGGAGCAGGTAAAAAATGAATCTGTCTTGCTTTTTTAAATTGCTTTGATAGTTGCTGAAATCCAGACAAGTCATATTCCACATGTTCAAATACGGATTGAGAATGAATAATGTCTATTTGCGGTAAATCTGTTTTTATTTCTTCTTCAATTTTTTGCTCAAATAAAAAAACATTTTTATTTTTAATACTATCCCAATTGTCTCTTTTTTGAAAATCACAGCCATAGTATTTAAAATTTTGAAAGTAATTTTCAAAAATTGATAAAGCTACACCATTACCACAACCTACATCCAATATATTAACATTATCCTCTCT
>MDTD01131620.1_pt1 | contig 28642 bp, 21 predicted proteins | sample 811221 | NCBI WGS metagenome assembly MDTD01 (sample SAMN05326646, study PRJNA326480) | marine metagenome | isolation source: seawater | place: Pacific Ocean: South West | collected 2011 | reverse complement strand
GGTTGGTTTATTTCTGACATACATTGTGGGGGTGGCGATTGATCCCATCCTGACATTCTCCAAAGTCGAGGATGTTGAGCATACACGTGGCATGTTAAATCTTTTATTGGCTATTCCACTATGTTATATCTGCACTTCGTTTTTGCTGCAGACCCGGCATGATTTCCGCTTCATTATTCCTTACGTGGAATTCAAAAAGGAGGTCAAAGGAAATCGGCCGTTCATTCTGGATACTTCGGTCATCATTGATGGTCGAATTGCCGATCTGGTCGGAACGAACATCATAGATGGTCAGCTTATTATGCCTAAATTCATATTAGCCGAGTTACAGAATATTGCTGACAGTAGTGACAAAATGCGGCGTACGCGTGGACGGCGTGGGTTGGACATTCTTAAACAGCTCCAATCGAATCCTGACGTAGATCTGCTGATCGATGAACGAGAGACTGAAGCGATGAGAGGCCAACCAGTGGACTCAAAACTGGTTATCCTTGCTAAAGATCTCAATGGAAAAGTCGTAACGGGTGACTACAACCTGAATAAGATTGCGACGATTCAGGAAGTCCAGGTCATCAACCTAAACGATATTCTCAATTCCCTGCGTCCGGTGTTCCTTCCTGGAGAAGAATTCAAGGTGAAAATCGTTAAAGAAGGCGAAGGGGAGTCTCAAGGAGTGGGCTATCTGGACGACGGGACGATGATCGTCATCGAAGGCGGTCGTCAGCATCTACAGGAATTGGCAAGCGTGTCTGTGACCAGCGTCCTGCAAACCAGTGCGGGACGGATGATTTTTGCCAATTACGAAGGTGCTGTTTAGTCAGTGACATCAGGCCCTGCCTGGCTGATAAAACTTGAATCGCTGATGTCACTTTGGTACGTTGAAGGATTACCGGGTAAGCACCGGAGTCAATAGGGGGAACTCACCCCTGACAGTCCGCTGTGCTGGTTCTACCAGACGTAATATCCAGGCAGGATTATGGCCACGATTGAAGCTCGCACAACGCGTACGGCGGAGGGGAAAACAGCTCGCCGACAAATATCGATTCGAGGTGCGCGAGTTAATAATTTGAAGGATGTCAGTCTTGATATTCCCAGAAATCAACTCGTCGTCATTACTGGCCCCAGTGGTTCAGGTAAAAGTTCTCTAGCTTTTGAAACACTCTATGCAGAAGGTCAGCGACAGTATATTGAGAGCCTCTCGGTCTACGCTCGGCAATTTCTGAATCAAATGGAACGTCCTGACGTCGATATGATCGAAGGCTTACAGCCAACGATTTGTATTGACCAGCGTCAAGGATTACAAAATCCCCGAAGTACCGTGGCTACGGTCACGGAAATCTATGATCATCTGAGGCTTTTGATGGCTCGAATTGGGGAGCCCATTTGCTATGAATGTGGCGAATCGATACGACAGCAGTCGAATGAGCAGATTCAGGATGCCCTGATGGCTATGCCAGAAGGGACGAAATCTATGATTATGGCCCCGATGGTGCGAGGTCGCCGAGGTCAGCATAAAGAAGTCTTGGAACAAATACGGAAGGCCGGATTCGTCAGGGCAAGGATTGATGGTCAAGTCTACGACGTTGATTCTTTTCCAGAACTGGCACCTCGTAAAGTTCACCACATTGATGCTATTGTGGATCGCGTGATTATTCGTCCAGGCGTGAGGGCGCGTGTTGGAGAGTCGATCAAACTCGCGTTGGAGTACGGCGAAGGCCTGATGATGCTATGCTCTTACCACCTTAACGACGAAGATGACGAGGTTGGTGAGTGGCGGGACACTCTGTTTAGTTCGAGGTATGCCTGCCCGAAATGCAATATCAGCTATGAAGAAGTGGAGCCAAGGACTTTCAGCTTCAATAGTCCCTATGGTGCCTGTCCGGATTGTGACGGCTTAGGACAATCACAACAGTTTGATCCGGAACAGGTAGTACCCGATTTCGATTTAACGCTGAATGAAGGTGCGGTTGCAGTTTGGGAAGGTGCGACTCCCAAACGATTACAGCAATACAAAGAGGCAGTGAATGATTTTTTGATCTCCAAGAAAGTAGATCGAGATTTGCCGATCGGCGAATGGCCAACTCGTGTACAAAACCAGTTCTTCAAAGGGGTAGGGAAAAAATACGCAGGCCTCATCGGAATGCTCGAAAAGGAGTATGCCACAACCACCAGTAAGCCACGTCTTGAGGAGCTTGAGTCCTACCGGGATATCGTTGTTTGCTCCAGTTGTGATGGCTCACGTTTACGACCCGAGGCAACTAATGTCAGATTGGGAGGACTGAATATTCATGAGATTGTCAAAATGTCGATTCATGAAGCCAGCGGGTTTTTTGAAGGATTGGAGTTCGAAGGCCAGGATGAATTAATCGGTCGCCCCATTGTTAATGAAATCGTTCATCGTCTTCAATTTCTTGCCAAAGTCGGAGTGGCTTATCTCACACTCGACCGATCCGCAGATACATTGAGTGGTGGGGAAATGCAGCGAGTGCGGCTTGCTAGTAGTATTGGTTCCGGTCTTGTCGGAGTTTGTTATATTCTGGATGAACCCTCGATTGGCTTGCATCCCCGTGACAATGAACGGCTGATACAATCCCTGCGTGACCTTCAGCGTTTAGGCAATACAGTGATCGTAGTGGAGCATGATGAAGCAACGATGCGGGAAGCCGATCAGATTATAGATGTGGGTCCCGGAGCCGGGCAAAACGGAGGGAATGTAGTTGCACAGGGAACTCCCACTGAAGTTCAGGCTGATACCGCCTCGGTGACTGGACAGTACCTCGTTGGTGAGAAACGAATTGCTATTCCTGAAAAGCGAAGAAAGGTGAAAGCTCGTAAACAGATTAGCCTTGAACGAGCAACTACCAATAATCTGAAGAATGTCACTCTCAAAATTCCGCTTGAAACCTTCGTTTGTGTTACCGGCGTTTCAGGTTCAGGTAAGAGTTCATTAGTGAACGAAACGTTGGCACGAGCGATCACTCGGCACTTAGGGAATAAATGCCCAAAACCAGGATCCTTTAGTGAATTAAAGGGAGTGGGTCATCTCGATAAACTGGTGCAGATCACGCAGGCTCCGATTGGACGTACGCCGCGAAGTAATGCGGCTACGTATACAGGAGTATTTGATGAGATTCGCAAGGTGTTTTCCCAAACACGGGACGCGAAACAACGAGGTTACAAAGCGAATCGGTTTAGCTTTAATGTAAAACAGGGGCGTTGCAGCAGTTGCGATGGACAGGGCGTTCAGAAGATTGAAATGAATTTCCTTCCTGACATGTATGTCAAATGTGATCAGTGTCATGGTGCAAGGTTTAATCGTGCGACCTTGCAGGTCCGATATAAAGGGCTGACCATTGCCGACGTGCTGGACCTGCCAGTGAGCGAAGCAGTTCTGTTCTTTGAAAATCTTGAGAATATTCACCGCACGTTGAAGAGTCTTGAGGATGTTGGCTTAGGCTACCTTAGACTCGGCCAACCGTCGACTACGCTTTCGGGAGGAGAAGCCCAACGCGTCAAATTAGCAACACAGTTGGCCCGAGTAGATACAGGAAAGACGTTGTATCTATTAGATGAACCTACCACGGGTTTACATTTTGAAGATATCCGAAGATTACTCAGTGTATTAAGCAGGCTGGTCGATAAAGGCAACACGGTTGTGGTAATCGAGCATAATCTGGATGTGGTGAAGTGTGCCGATTGGATTGTCGATCTGGGACCCGAAGGCGGGACTGGTGGTGGCCAAATTATCGCCACAGGGACTCCGGAAGAAGTGGCTCGTGATGATCAAAGCTATACAGGACAGTGCTTGCAGGATGTCCTGGTATAAATGGGAAGTGGGAGAAATTTGACCCAATGAAAGCGATCTTATTTGTTGCTCTGGGGGGCATGATTGGCGCTGTTCTGAGATACCTCGGATCGCTCGGGGCAATCCGTCTACTCGGTGATGGATTTGCCTACGGTACTCTCGTGGTCAATGTGATTGGTTGTTTAGGTATCGGATTTCTGGCTGGCTGGGGATTTACTACCTGGACCGAAAACGAGCATGTCAGACTTTTCTTTGTTACCGGATTGCTGGGATCACTAACCACATTTTCCACGTTTGGCTGGGAAACGGTGCAGTTTCTCCAGGAAGGCCGCTGGCAACTGGCACTTGCCAATGTAGCTCTCAATTTAGCAGTCGGGCTCATAGCGGTCTCCGGCGGTTTTGGCGTCGGTCATTCAATCATGGGAAAGTCAGTTTAGTCGACGGGAATACCCCCCAAAAAATCTCGGATCAGACGGTTTATACCGATTCTTGATGATTCTCATTAAATCTAAGGGCCTTATCACCTTATCGACGCTTGCAAGAATTCCATGCTTGCAATAATCTAAACTGATTAGGACTTTCATACGTATTTTGGTAGGGGGATGGCATAGAATTCAAAGGTAAAACTTGAGTTAGCTTCTGCCCTGTGACCGTGTGTAGGTCATAATTAAAATGAAGAAACATCGTACGATAAAATCGTTTCCAGAATTGGAGACAGGAGAGAAAAATGGCAACCATAGATAAGGCTTCGGAAACGGACTTTATGGCAGGCTCGGACATTTTGGTCGAAGCTCTGATTCGTAATGGCACCGAAGTCGTCTTTGCCTACCCAGGTGGTTGTAGCATGCCTTTACACCAGGCCTTGCTACGCAACGAAGATAAGCTCCGTACTATCCTGCCTCGCCATGAACAGGGTGGAGGGTTTGCGGCGCAGGGAGTTTCTCGTACGACTGGCGTTCCCGGAGTTTGTATTGCAACAAGTGGACCCGGTGCAACTAACTTGGTAACGGCCATCGCAGATGCCAAATTGGATAGTATTCCCATGGTGGCAATTACCGCTCAGGTTCCAACTCCTGTCATCGGTTCCGATGCTTTTCAGGAAACCCCGATGGTGGAAGTCTGCCGAGGAATTACCAAGCATCATTATTTGGTTACCGATGTAAATGACCTGGTTCGAGTGGTTAAGGAAGCATTCCATATCGCCACGACAGGACGCCCAGGACCTGTATTAATCGATATCCCCAAAGACGTACAACTTTCACAATGTCACGTCGACTGGGACGTGGACATGAACCTGCCCGGTTATCGCTTTGGCGTCATTGACGAACCGCCGATTGAGCAACTCAATCAGGTTGCTGCAGCGATCAAGCATGCCAAGCGACCTTTGATTTATGCGGGCGGTGGGATTATTACCGGAGAAGCCACCAGCGAACTACGTGAATTGATTGCCAAAACTGAGATTCCTACGACATTGACCGTGATGGGACTTGGTGTCTTACCTGCCACCGACCCGCTTTGCATGGATATGCTGGGGATGCATGGCGCTATTTATGCTAACTGGGCTGTCCGCGATTGTGATCTGCTGATTGGACTTGGCGTTCGATTTGACGACCGCGTGACTGGTAAACTGGAAAAGTTTGCTCCGAACGCCAAGATTGTTCATATCGATATCGACCCTTCTGAGCTCAATAAGAACAAACCAGCACATATTCCTATCGTGAGTGATGTGAAAATTGCTCTGCAACGATTGGTTCCATTGGTTGAGCACAAGGATGATATCGATGAATGGCGTGCACAGTGTCGTGCGTGGAAACAAGAAAACCCACTGACTTACGATCATACATTTGATGGAATTCTTCAGCAGCATGCGATCGCTGAATTGTCGCGCCTGACTCAGGAACGTGATACAGTCATTACAGTTGGCGTTGGTCAGCATCAAATGTGGGCAGCTCAATTTTATCAATTCAATAAACCTCGCACCTGGTTGTCCAGTTCAGGTTTAGGGACGATGGGATTTGGCTTGCCAGCTGCCATGGGCGTCCAGGCCGCTCATCCGGATAAGCTTGTTATCGACATTGACGGTGATGGCAGTTTCCAGATGAATATTCAGGAACTGGCAACCTGTAGGTGTGAGAATCTACCGGTCAAAGTACTGTTGTTGAACAACCAGCATCTGGGCATGGTTGTTCAATGGGAAGATCGGTTTATGGAAGGTCGTCGTGCTCATACCTACCTGGGACCGATTGATGACGATGAAGCACGAGGTAAAGGAAGCAGTGCATATGCCGTCGAGCGATACCCAGACTTCGTTCAGATTGCCAAAGGCTATGGTTGTGGAGCAGCGACCGTTTCCAAGAAAGAAGATTTGGAAGCAGCCTTAATTGAAATGATCGAATACGACGGTCCATTCGTGCTCGACGTAGAGGTTCCTTATCAGGAACACGTACTGCCGATGATTCCATCGGGTGGTAGTGTAGATGATATGATTACAGAGTAATCAGCGCAGCAGTTCATAAGAGACCCGGTCCTGGTGACCGGGTTTTTTTATAGGGTATGGTGAGATGGAAGCAGTAAAACAGAGGAAATTCGCATTACATTGGCAGATTCTGATTGGAATGTTGGCCGGTGGGATTCTCGGTGTATTGCTCAATATGAATGGCCGGGAGCACTCAATTACTTTACAGGGAAGCGATGCAGGATCTTTTTCTAAAGTGGAGATGCAGGACGTGAATGGCATGATTCTGATCACCTCTCATGCCGGGACGGAAAAACAGAATGACTATGTGATTGGTAATTCACCGGCGTATTCGCTCATCACCCACAAAAATCTTTCCCGTTTTCAAAAAGATGAGCCTGAATTGTACCGTTTGTTTCAAGAGCATGGTCGTAGCTGGGCCCGCTGGGTGAGTGACTGGACGAAGCGTTTAGGAGATCTCTTCCTAAGGATGTTGAAAATGGTAGCTATCCCGTTAATTGTCTGTTCATTAACCACAGGTGTTCTGGGGTTGGGGAAAGCCGATCGTATCGGGAAGATGTTTGGGCGTACCATGGCGTATTATTTGTGTACCAGTTTCCTGGCCATCCTTACCGGCTTGCTACTGGTTAATATCATTCAGCCGGGCAATCGATCGGACCTTGCGATCACAGTGGCAACAGACAGTGTTGTGAAGTCGGCAGAGCCGATTTCGGTAATGCTTTTTTCACAAGTTGAAAAGATGATTCCCACCAATCCACTACAAGCACTGGCCGAAGGAGATTTTCTTTCGATCATCAGTTTTACCCTGATGTTCTCGCTGAGTGCTCTGTTAGTTGGTGGAAAGACGCTCGCGACGGTACGCGATGGAGCACAAGCTGGATTTCAAGTCATGATGAAGATGACTATGGCAGTGATTGCATTGGCGCCTGTCGGGGTGTTATTCCTAATGCTCAATGCAACTGCGTTAAATGGCACGGAAGTGTTTCAGCCATTAGCCTGGTACATGTTAACGGTTTTACTAGCCTTGCTATTCCACGCCTGTGTCACTCTGCCACTGATTGTTAAATTCCTGGCTCGTCGTAATCCTGTTGAATTCGCCCGTGCCATGAGCCCCGCATTACTGACGGCATTCAGCTCAGCTTCAAGTAACGGAACATTACCGTTGACGATGGCCAGTGTGGAGAAACGCGCTGGGGTAAAGAATGAGACGAGTTCCTTTGTTTTGCCTTTAGGAGCCACCATTAATATGGACGGCACGGCACTGTATGAAGCCGTAGCAGTATTGTTCATTGCCCAACACACATTGGCAGAACCGTTGTCATTAGGTTTACAGATCACGGTTGCCTTAACTGCATTGTTGGTGAGTATCGGAGCTGCTGGTATTCCTCATGCCGGGTTGGTCATGATGGTAATCGTATTGCAGGCTGTTGGACTACCGTTGGAAATGCAGGGATTAATACTGGCGGTTGATCGCGTTCTGGATATGTTTCGTACGAGTGTCAATGTGTGGAGCGATTCTTGCGGTTGTGCTGTGATTGATCGTTTCAGTGACGGAAATACGGGAACATCGGCCACTTAAGGTTTGATCATAAAGACTCTTCGTGATCGAACACGTGGTCTCACTTCCCCGCAGGCAATCACTGCAAGTCCCTGCCATTGTGTGACATTGGTAACCACCGGTGGCCAGACGCCGGCATGAGGGTTAGTATCAGGCGTCATTCCAACCGCTTTGGGAAATGGCCGCGATTCTTTCCATACATCCTCGTTGGAGTGGTATGAGAGCACGCTGGCTGGGAATCCAGGATGCTTGTCTTTGAGCGTATCGGTCTGTTCTGCATACTCTCCGTGGTCTCCAGAGACGACCAATAAGCTATGGTTGAATGTTATTGCCGGAGTTGGTGCTGCTACCGCAGGTCGAGGTAGCGAGGTAGTCTGCGTCCAGCGATTTTTATTCAGATCGAATTTGAATCCGTCAGTTAGATATTTGCGAGTGATATTGGCGTCTTGATCTAACACAAGATCAGTACCTGAAAACAGATAAATGGAATCATCCACCACACCAGCAACAGCCAACATACGAGGAGCTCCCGGCCATGTGGTCAGCTTTTCCCACTCACGGTGAGCGATAGGTTTGGATAGATCCAGGCGCCAAAATACCTTGGCAGGCCTAGTGGCATCGGGAGCATGTAAGCCTCCTAATACATAGACACTGCCACGGTGTAAGACTCCGGTAGCATTGGCCAGTGGTGCTGGGAGTGATGGCATGGCAGTTGTTTTGACACGATTACCTTTGAGTGACAATATAAAGCAGTCGGAAACATGCTCTCTGCTATCACCCCCGCCAATACAAAGAACTCCATGCGGAATATCCCTGGCAAGCGATGAATCTGCCTGGGAGAGATTAAAGGAAAGGCCATATGCCAATGGCCGAGGTAGTTTGCTGATGGATTTTCGCCATTGTCCATTTGGCGAGTCTAAAATGTAGATCGAGTCGTACCAGACCTTGTCAGTTTCCCAGCGGGGTTGATGGGGAAAGTTAGCTCCGCCGGCTACGATTAGGCTGCCATTACTTACACCAACATACGGGGCTGCAAAGCCCTCTGCATCTGCGATTGGGGTTAACTCATGAAACGTCTGAGCGAAGCCTGACTGGTAGCACGCCAGACTGATCATTAGGCTAAGCAGGAATGGTAATCGTTGAAAGATCTGATTCAAGTGGTTCACGGTATTCTTTCTTTTCAATAGGGACGGAACGAGCAAGGTCGAGATCCTGTTTTGTTTTGGCCGAATCCCCCGCTAGACTATAGGACCTCGCTAAGGCTTCGTAGCCAAAAGCAAGGTCCCAATTCTGGAGACCAATTTCCTTACAAAGGGAGAGGCAGCGAGTGGCGTGATACAAGGCTGGTTCGCTTCGCTCTGCCACGACATAGACGCGGATATTTGCCAATGTCCACGAGCCTGATTGGCAGGTTCGCCTCCTCGTAGCCAGTGGTAGCTGGAGGCATAAGCACTGTGAATCATCTCATCAATCTGGTCAGGGGTTCGTTGCTTCAGGTCGATCAGGGACCAAGTGTGATTGAATAATTCGATGGCCATCTTCCGGTGTTCCGGAATGCTTTTAGGATCGGTAGAGTCATCACTCATGAATTGAACGTATCCTTCTCTTAAACTCAGCTAGCATTATAACTCAATCGATGAGCCAAATTGATGTAATGGAGAAGGGAAGCAAAGACCATAAAAAAACTCCTCCACAATCAATGATTGTGAAGGAGGTGATTTGAGTGGATGTCGTCTCTAGTTCTGTTTGAACTTAAAGATCTCACCGCCTCGCAACTGGGTGGTGAAGTAAACTTCGCCATCCTGGTCTTCCCCAAAGGTGATCAATGGGATGTTTTCACCTGCAGAGGACTTGTTAGGAATCTCATGATTGGCGATCACTTTGCCGGATTTATAATCATGTTCCAAAGCCCAGATTCGACCGGAGACGTAGTCTGCGTAGACGTACATGCCGTTCAGCTTTGGAGCAGCTAGGCCTCGGTAAACCACGCCACCGGTAATCGACTTACCGGTTTCATGATCGTATTCGAAGATCGGATCGATCAGATCGTCACGCGGGCCAGATCCTTTTTCACCGGATTCGGTAACGTAAGGATGATTTCCTTCACGTAAATTCCATCCGTAATTCCCACCGCGTTTGACGATGTTGATTTCTTCCCAGAGTTTTTGGCCAACGTCAGCGGCATAGAAAGTACCAGTGACCCGGTCGAATGACAGACGCCAGACATTTCGGAATCCATAAGCGTAAATCTCAGGCTTTGCATCTTTGGTTTTTATGAATGGATTCGATTTTGGTATAGCATAGTTCTTACCTTCGTCTTTGTTGTCGACGTCGATTCGCAGAATGCTACCGTTGAGCGTACTTAGGTTTTGCCCGTTCTTTAGCGGGTCTCCACCTTTTCCACCATCTCCAAGAGCGATATACAGATAACCATCCGGACCAAAAGCGAGAGTCCCACCATTGTGGTTCCAGAAAGGCTGAGGAATTCGAATTAGCTCTTCCTCGTAAGTAGAGTCCGCTTTGTTCGGATCATCTTTGGATACCCGAAATCGACTCACGACCGAGGTGTGTTCAGCATCACTGGTCGTATAGAAGAGGAAGAACTCGCCGTTTTCCTTGTAATTGGGATGCATGGCAAAACCGAGCAACCCTTCTTCGTTTTCTTTATCCTTGTAAGTAACCTGCTCTTCATGGTCAAAGAAAACATCCGCTTCTTCCACTTCTGAATTCTTGTCAAAGACATGAACTGAACCTAACTGAGAGGCAACAAAGATTCGGTTGCTTCCGTCACCAGCGTGGGTTACCACGATGGGTCGAGCGATTCTCAGATTGGGAAAGGCAGCTTCAATCGATACGCCTAAATCGGCAGCCTGAGTTGCAGTCGTGGCGATCAACATAGCCGCAACGGCCATAAATTTCATAGTCAAACTACGCATGGAATGATGTCCTCGTAAGAAATGTGCTTGTTAGTCGTCAACTTTAATGAGTTCGATTTTGAAAATCAGAGTTTCATTTGGTCCGATCGGGCCTCCTGGTCGTGGATTTGCACCATATGCCAATTCAGAAGGGATATACAATTCCCATTGATCTCCTTCTTTCATTAACTGCAAGGCTTCGGTCCAACCAGCGATAACCTGATTTACACCGAAAGTCGCAGGAGTTCCTCGTTTGTAGGAACTATCAAAAACCGTGCCATCGATCAAAGTTCCTTCGTAATGCGTGGTCACGCTGGAAGTGGCTGCAGGAGTTTTACCGTCACCTGATTTGATGACTTTATATTGCAAACCACTCTTGGTTACTTTGACGCCTTCCTTCTTTGCGTTAGCTACGAGATAGGCTTCACCCTTCTTTTTGTTTTCTTCTCCAGCCTTAGCAGATTTTTCGGCAGCCATTTTTTGGAGTGCCTGTTGAAACGCGATGAAGGCAGCTTGAAGTTCCTCGTCTGACTTCTCGACTTTATCGCTCGCCGAATCGTTGACACCCAGCATGAATGCTTCGAGATCAAGTTCGATTCCCTGAGATTTCATGTTATTCATGAAATTGACACCAAATGCGTAACTACCCTCTTTCACTACATCCCCTTTGGCTGCTGGCTTTTCTTCGTCCTGTGCCACGGCAATAACACTGAGAACGCTCAGCATCAGACATGACATGATAAATCGATTAAACATGAGTTTTCCTTTCTTTGTCGAAATATATAAATTCCGACGTTTGGTTTCTTGATGAAACCGATTTGAATATGTGAATGCAGCCTAGGCCGGAGGACTTAGTAATGCATGTAATCTATGCGTTTGCCTACCCAATATGAGTTGCTTACAGGTAGGTGCAAACCTGTATTCTACGGCAGGATTGGGTGAAAATCTACGAGATAGACCTGTTAATAGTCATCAACGTGGGGAGGCACTTTTTTGCCAATGGTATTGAAGTCCAGGCACAAAAAAACAAATTGCTGACACGACACCAAAGAGAATTAGGCTATATCTGGGGAACATGGCCATGAGTACTGAGGTTAGGAATAATGCGACGGATTGGGAGTAGAATTTACCAGTTAGAATTCCTGCTTTAACCATGAACACCATGCCACTGATCAGACCGATCACCGGAGCGGCTTCCAGAACCTTCAGTCCCATCAGATATTCGATTGGAAAGAGCAAGGCGATGGCAATGAGGCTTGCGGCCCAGGCATGGGCTATTTGTCGTTCCACAAACAACACTGGTCCGGATTTTTGCCGAAGTTTCCAGAAGACCGCTGCCCATGCCCCTAACCCTAAAGTCCACATGGCTGAGTAGTAGAGACGATTTTCAATATCCGAAAGAAACATGATATTTGTGACTACACAGGCTACTAATAAGATCAAACTGTGCCACATCCAAAGGACGCCCCAGTTTTGTAGGACGGTGGCATGATGTGTTTCCCCAAGCCAACGGGCAATCACGTGCCCAAAACGCCCCGAGCTGGCCTGAATAGGTTGATGATTTAAAAATGCCTCCAGGTCATCGGCGAGTTGCCTCGCAGTTGTATAACGTAGATCCACCGGTTTTTGCAGACACTTCAAAATGATCATTTCCAGTCGACGATCAATGGCCGGGTTAATGACCCGCGGTGCCACTGGTTCCTGCTCTAAAACCATCATGATCGTGTCCATTGGCGAAGCTGCCTGAAAGGGCGGCCGGCCGGTTACCATGTAATAAAGCATTGCACCGAGAGAATAGATGTCTGAATGTACTCCGACATCACCGCGTGAACCTGCTGCCTGTTCTGGAGCCATATAGGAAGGTGTTCCGAGAATCGCGCCCGTTTGCGTGAGATCAGAATTTCGCGTGGCATGTTTGGCTAATCCGAAGTCGGTAATGTGTGGTTGACCCTGCCGGTCCAAGAGGATGTTAGATGGTTTTAAATCTCGGTGTAGAATGCCCTGGTTGTGGGAGTAGTGAATTGCGCGGGTGATTTTCAAGACGATCTCGGCAGCCGGGTTGGAGCCATACAACTCTTGCCGAACACATTCTGTGATCGTCAGACCATCCACGAACTTCATTGAAAAATAAGGGCCTTCTTCCAATTCACCCACTTCATAGACCGGAACAATGCCAACGTGGTCCAGTCGACCCGCCGCTTCTGCTTCCTGTTGGAAGCGTTCCCGTTGTTCTTGACTTGCCAAACGACCAGGAAGAATCATCTTTAAGGCGACTTCTCGTTGCAGGCTGATCTGTCTTGCTCGGTAGACCACTCCCATTCCACCTCGCCCAATCTCTTCCTGTAACTTAAAGTCTCCTAGTGTGTACGGTAGATTGAAATTTGGAAGTACGTCCAGAGAAGGCTCATCTTGCCCACTAAGATCTTCCAGTCGATAAAAACTACCGGCAACATTGGCAACCAACATGACGGGTACTAATGCTCGTAAGTCGCTAGCAAACGTGGGATGTTGATGGTAAAGGTCTTCGGGATTAACCGATTTACCAGCAGAGATTTGATGCTGTACGTCCTCAAGGACGCTGACAAGTTGTTCTTCGTGCACCACCGTCGTGCCCTCGAGATCGTCATACTGTTCAGAATGGTCTGTCACTGTGGAGTCGTCTGCCCTGAAGAGTCTTCGGATGGAGGCATTAAGTTACTACGCAATTTACGCAAGGCTCGTAAATAACGCATGCTCGCTGCCGCCGGTTTTAGGTCGAGCGTCTTGGAGACTTCATCATTAGATAACTGTTCATAATGACGCATAAAGATAATGTCTCTGTCAACTTCATTGAGTTCCAACAATGCGTCTTCCATGCGATGTGCCATTTCCTTGCGTGTTGCCTGAGCGACTGGAGTCAGGTCCTGATCACGGAGTTGTGCGGCAAGATTCATCGTACTGTGATCGATGCAGCCTCCCTGATGTAGCCGGTATTCACGATCCACACTGCGTTTAGCCGTAGCTCGATGACGGCGATGGGCATCGATGATGCGGTCTTTTGTGATTTGGCGAATCCAAAGGTGAAATTCGATACCTGGATTATCAAGATAACGATCAATACGCCGATTGGCTTCGATCATGACATCCTGAACGACGTCGCTGACTCCGATTCGCTGGCGTATACGATTGTCTAGTCTCATTTGCACCAGACGCTGTACTGCGGAACGGTGACGTTGCAAAAGCAAATTCCAAGCGGTTTGATCACCAGATTTGCGGCGGTTCAGCAAATTCTGAGTCTGTTCATTCTTTGGCCACATAGAATGCTCTTTCAAAACAGGTAACGTTGGTTATCTGCTGTCTTACCCGCTATTGTAATCGCCCATTAACAGAAAAAATCTGATTTGGTCGATTCGAAATCTCACCACTTCAGCTAAGACGGTGGATTACTTAGTTATTGGTGCAATTTGCATATCGAGCTTCTGTGGCTTGCTTGATTGCGCGTCCTGCTAACCGTCGGAATTTCTGCTGCTGAAGCAACATATAGGGTTTACCTAACCAGGCTAGCATAGAACCTGGTCGAGCAAACACGACGATCCGAAAGTACACGTCATCGGTGGCTTGATTCCAATCCACCATAAATAATTCCTCACCCACTGCGACGTGCCCTTGCGTGGTCCCGTAGGCGAAACCAGATTGTAAGTACTGCCCCTGTTGCCTGCATTCGTCCAGGCTATAGATGATTCTAGCTGGATTGATCGTCCAAAGCCCCATCGTTCCAAAGAGGACAGACACGGTATTTCCATTTTCAATTTGAGGGGAGAGGCACCGGAGATCCGCCATCGGGTGATTGAACATCTCCCAGCCATTTACTGCGGCAGAAGCGGCCTCAAACGTCACTCTTCCCTGGCCCAGATGATGAGCCGAACGATCCAGGCGAAAGCCCTGTGGGGCTTCCCCAGTGTCTATTAAGTCCCGTGTCTTCCCGACATACGGATAGTTGAAGTCCAGCGTTTGACAGTGACGGATGTAGTCCTCAATCGCTTTGTCATTTGGTTTCTTCCCAAATCGAATCATGATGTAGCGATGCTTTGTAGAAAGAGCCTGTTAGGTAGTCCAGTGAATTAACCGAGAGTTCTCGCGGGATAACACCAAGAATGAAACAAAAACATCAGATTGGAGCGGGAAGGTCTCGACGACTAAATCGCCAACTCCCAATCAGATAGCACAGCAAACCAAATCCCAGAAGAATGCCGTGGCATCCTAATCCACTAAGACGAATAGTTCCTTGCATTCCATACTGCCAAAACTGCCAGTATTGCTCGTAGTCTTCATTGAATACGTTGACTAACCCTTCGGGATCAAATGGATTGAAAAATGTGAAATTGAGTAGGTAGTTAAATTCGGGTTTAGAAATCGCTAGTATTCGCATTGTCTGCTGGAGGATGACGAATCCTACCGCAATCCCAACGGCTCGCCAACGATAACGATCGAAGCTGGAAATCATCGAGGAGAATCCGGCAACAAAAACGCCCATCGCGAAGATAATTGTCAGTGCTGGTAAAAAGTCCATGACGTCCACAAAGTCACTCATCGGTTTTTCGACAATAGTTGGCTCGGCAGTCGATAGAGGTATTTCCAGTGGGACAAACGGGATCTCCAGAGTGGGAGGCTTGATAACCTCCTGTACGGTGTTGAGGTGAACGCTGACGACCATGCCAAGCCAAGCCAGACTCGCCAATGCCAGTGTTCCGACGGTCGTCACGAGGAATTGAGACCAATAAACACAGCGACGTGAAACCGGATTACCCAGCAGCATTTCCATGGTGCCTCGATTGAGTTGCCCAGCGACAGTATCCGAGCCTCGTGAGATTGTCCAAATTAAGACGACAAACAAGACGATAGGTTCGTTGAATGTGCGAGCCACGCGACCTGTATAGGTGATTAACTGTGAAAACGGTACTGGTGAGAATTTTTCAAAGTCCTTGAAATGTTTGATGATCTCTCGGAATTCCTCACTACCCAAAAGTGTGATGCTCCAGACTCGAAGAAGCATAAAGGCAAATATGGCTAATGCGCAGGACAGGAATACAGTCCGGCCTTGCAGGATGTAGCGAGACAGCATGGATTTCATACCTCCACCTCCTGTCGCTCTGGGTGAATTTCTTCATACAGGCTACGGAGTCTAGCAGGTTCAATAGAGATGTTGTCGATGCCGGTGGATTGCAGCCATGTAAGGGCGTTTAAAATATCCCCCGTGATTTCGAAAGTGAGATTTGCATCATCCTTTTCAATGATCTTGATTTGCTCAGTTAAAGAATCAGGGATAGCCGGGAAGATACCGCTGATAGTCCCTGTGACACGATGATTATTACGTAAAGTGCTTAGGTCAGCCGTGGTGATCATTTCGCCATGTTTTAAGAAGGCGACCGTGTCGCTGATGGATTCGACTTCTTCGAGAATGTGGGAGGAAAACAAAATGGTCTTCCCTTCATCTCGTTTTCGTCTGAGTAGCCCAAGGATCTGTTGCCTTACGGTGGGGTCAAGATTCGCTGTTGGTTCGTCAAGGATTATGAGTGGTGCCTGATTCGCTAATGCGATAGTGACTGCTAGTTTTTGACGCATGCCTGTCGACATAGATCCGACCTTACGGCGTAGATCTAATTCCAGGTAGTCGGCCATTTCCAGTGCTTGTTGCAACGATCCATCCGATCGTAAACCTGTAAACAACTTTAGTACTTGTTTTCCCCGGTACTGACGATCCAATCGTGCGTCGCCAGGAAGATAAGAAGTTAGTTGCCGTACCTGTAGAGATTGCCTATGACAATCGAGTCCGCTGATTTGAGCATGTCCTTCACTGGGAGTCATGAATCCCATCAGTAGACGTATCAATGTGCTTTTCCCGGCACCATTTGGTCCGAGTAACCCAAAGACCGATCCCTGTTCAATCTTTAATGAGCACTTGTTAAGCGCAGTGAAAGAGCCAAAACTCTTTGACAGTTGATAGGTTTCAACAAATGCCATGGAGCTTTGACTCTTTGAATTCTTGGAAGTGTCTTGCGAATGATTAGCGATTGAACAGAAATGCCGGGTTGTTAATCAATGCCCAAGCAAGGTCCTGTAAACCGGTAAGTCGCTTGTTGTCATACTGCGGTTTGGCGGCAGCGACAATGGACATTAAATCAGAATACTCTCGATCGGTTTCGACATACTTCGCTCGTAATAGGGCCTTTTGCTCGTCATTGCGCTGCTCCACTGGGATTTTCAATAGAGCGGCCAGATCGGCAGGTAGGGTATTGAGTGTTACTGGGCGAGGTGAGTCAGACACAGAGAGACGGAATTTACCAAGTTGGTGTTTGTCATCACCATGATTGTTCAGAATCGTGACCGTCAATAAGCTGCCACCTTCTCCACCAACCTGACCTTCTGTTTGGAAGACAGCTGTCTGGCTTTTACCGGTTTCTGGTGAAATTGCCCAACCTGTATTTGGGTTAGAGTCGATCGCCATCGAGACGGCATAACCCGCTTGATTAAAGGTGGCTGTGGGGCTCACGAGCTTGACTGGAAGTGCGTCTCCATTACCGGAGGCACTTTGAACAGTCACATTGAATTCACTGACTACGAAGTTTCCGTTATCGGGGCGTCCGGGGCCTTTCGAAGGAAGGCGGTCGTCGGTGAGTGCTTCGAGGCGAACAGCCGTGACATTGGCCAGGTCGGTTTTTAGTTTGATCGTGTAGGTTGCCCGTTCATTCTTGCCGGTGGCCAGAAGGGCTCCGTCAGCCTGAAGCTCAAGCTTGGCTTCTTTGTCGGTTTCAGCAGACACCACTTCGGCCGGATACCAGTTATTGACTTTTTGTAGTCCTGCTTCCCAGCTAGCCTGTCGTGCCGGAATTTGATTTTCCAATTCGTCAAGTTCGGCTTTCAGTTCCAGGTAATCAGAACCAGCTTCAAGCAAAGCTAACTTACCAATTTTGATTTCCTCTTCAGTTGGATAGCGAGCGAGGAATCGCAGGAATACTTCTTCAATCAACAAATCGTCGTCTTTAATCTCAGCTTCGAGTTTAACGATATCGTTGGAAGCATCTCCAATTGCATTGGCGACGGTTGGACCATTGACGAGTTTCATGATTGGGCCAAGCACCATACTACTGGAACGTTCACATTCACAGGCGCTTTCTCGAACTGGTCTTCCAAAGTCATCTAGGAATGGCACGGCCACGCCGACGTCAGGTAGCTCGGCCGCACGGAACCCTCTCGGTACCCCGGCAATGGCTGGAATGGAGCCGCAAGCGACATGGATGGAGTCAAAGAGAACTTCTGCAGGCAATCGTCGAGCGATGGCATGCGAGTAGTTAATCTGGTCGTCTTCATTCCACTGATTCGTATTGACCGAATGCTGATAGGTACGTGACTTGAGGATTGTCTTAAGAATGTGTTGTACATTGAATCCACTATCGATAAAGTCAGTCGTCATCGCATTCAGTAATTCCGGATTGGTGGGAGGATTCCCAGCCCGAATATCATCAATCGGTTCAATGATTCCGCTGCCGAACATGTATCCCCACAAGCGATTTACGTAGCTCGAAGCAAAGTACTGATTTTCAGACGAGGTCATCCACTGAGCCAATTGATCCAGGCGAGGAGCGGATGGTTCAAGCACATCTTCATGCTCATAAGGAAATGATGGAGGGGAGACTTGTCCGGTGAGTGCATGATTGATTTCACCACTACCGCGGTCAAAGACTACTTCTACCAACGGTGTTGCACCTTCAACGGCTGAACCACCAATTCGCTGTCCCTGAAAGGAAGGGTCCTCTTTGCGGCCAATCTGAGCAAAGTAGGCAGCTAGATTGTAGTACTGGTCTTGCGTCCAGCGTTCGAACGGATGATCGTGGCATTTATTACAGTTAAAGCGAACAGCCAGGAATAAGTGAGTGGTGTTTTCCATCAGCGTTTCGGGGTCACGAATAACTTTGTAGTAGGACGCGGGTGGGTTTTCGATGGTGGATCCGTTGGCCGTCAAAACTTCCTGAGCAAATTGATCGTACGCCTTATTGGTGGCGATGGAGTGTTTGATCCAGTTCCGTAATGAAATGGCTCCCTGCTCTCCGAGGAATTTACGATTGACCTGCAGTAGGTCGGCCCATTTGTTGGTCCAATGTTCCACGTATTGTTGGCTACCGACAAGTGAATCGATCAACGCATCGCGTTTATTCTTGGACGGACGCATATCTCCAAGGAACTCACGAACCTGACTCGCCGTTGGTGGGAGTCCTGTTACGTCGATATACACCCGACGAACAAATTCTTCATCTGTACAGATGTCACTTGGTAACACTTTCACGCGTTGAAGTTTGCTGTACACGTGTTTGTCAATGTAGTTGTAATGCTCGGGTTCTTCCCAGGCAAAACCAGAACGGTCACCCATGACGGTCAGGGTCGTCGCTGCGTAGTTTCCTTCGTAACGAATGAGGACTGGTCCTTCACCTCGGCGTAGAACAGTCAGCAGTCCACTGGGGTCTGCTTCGATGACTTCAATATTTCCACTTTCGATAAATGCTTCGCGGGATACATCACGGACGGTTCCATCGGCGAAGGTAGCCATGACGGTCATTTGTTGCTTCATGCCGGCTCGAGGGATGATTGGATTCTTAGGAAAGACATCGATCGAGGTGACGCGTGGGACATCCTGTTCGAGTTTCGCTCCACCGGTGATCCAGGAGCGAATAGTTTTGTAGTATCGTGAGTCCACATCTGTACGCACGCCGCCCACATGAGGGATAGATCCGGTTGCTTTGAGTAGCATTAGGCTTTGGTCCGGAGCTGCACGATTAAATCGACGTGCTCCGATGTCATCGGTAAATGCTCGATGGTCATAAAGTTCGTCATAACCGCGTAGCGATAACTTGAAGCCACCTTTTCCATCTTTAGCACCATGACAGGTACCCGCATTACAACTCATTTTTGACAGAACTGGTTGGACGTCCTGAACGAAATTGGCCTGAGGTATGGCCGTGGAAGAAACGGTTGCATTCAGATCAACGTTTAATTCGCCATAGCGGAAAATGATCTTTTCCGTTCCTTCACTGATCGGAGTGATTAGCCCATCGGCTGACACGGCGACGTGTTTTGGATTTCCTTCCACGACAGCCATCCGAGTTAAGTCAGCGATTTGCCCACTTTCCAAATGACCTAGAATGAGTACCTGACGGTAGTCCTGACTGCTAGTGAGTTCGATCGACTTGGGAAAGACTTCCACTGCCTGAATCGTCAGCCCTGTAGGAAGCGATTCCACGGCAGTGTCTTCGACTGCACTTAAAAGTCCACTGAAAATATATATCAATGCGAAGGAAAGGCTTAGCTTCTTCATGATGACTGGGGAGCCCTTAAGACATTCTGTGTTTGAGTAGTTAAAACAATTGTCGTGTCAGTGTTTATTCTTCAGCAGCACCGACAACTGCAGTTTGTATCGTCACAGGGACAAATGATTTAATAATCTTGCCAGTCGCCGCTTCAATTAGGTGGACTTCACCGCCAAATCCTGCTGCGGCGACGGTGTTGCCATTGGGGTGAAAGGCAACGGAGAAAATCCCTCCGTCAAGATCGACCGAAGATAACTCCTTGCCGTCTTCGTAGTTAGCCACTTTGACTTGTCCGACACCATTAAAACTACTGCCGGAAACCACTTTCGTTCCATCTTTGCTGAACTGGGTACTGAAAATCCGTCCTTGCAAGGCGGGGTAAGCTCGGATGAGATTGAAATCGTCACCGATTTTACGTGCCTTGTCACGGAACATCTTATAGACTTTCGGCACGCCATCCGCTCCACCGCAAAGTAATTCATCTTTCGTTGGATGGCGGTCAACACTGTTAAGTCCGCCTTTTAAGGCGCCTGGCGTGATACTGGTTACATTGTCGATAAACCGCTGCGTAGGAACGTTGATGAGCTTCATACTACGGTCTCGACTTACCGTCACAAGGTGGTCACCGTTTACTGAGAAAACGGTATCGAGGACCCATCCATCATGAGCTCCGTTAAAGAGCACTTCCTTACCATCCTCAACGTTTAATGCGTGGGATGTATTGTCCGGGCAGCCGTAGGAGATCAGTTTTCCATCGGGTGACCAGTTAGCCCCGTACAAGGTGTCATAACCGATCGTCTTGGCGAAAAGTAAACTGTTGTCGCTGATGTTCCAAACCTGTAGTTCACCCATCCGTCCGGGGGATCCTCCAGTAACAGCGATTTTTGTTGAGTCAGGAGAGAACCGAGCCGTTTCAATGCGTTCAGACATTCCAACCAACCTTGCTGCCAGCCCACTCCCGTCAGAGTGATGAATCAGTACTTCGTGATACCCAGAGACAGCTAAGTATTTTCCATCCGGTGAGAAATGCAGTGACGTGATAACTGGTGCTGCATTGTAGACCGGAGGGTTATCGGCAGAAAACTTAGGTTGAGTAGATGCCGGAGCATCATTTTCGGCGCCCTGTTCAATCCACTTGCGGACCAGATCAACTTCGACACTAGATAGTGGCTTCGTGCCTTTCGGCATTTCAGCTTCACCGTCGACTGGTGTGATCTGACTGATCAGGTAACTTTCATCCGGTTTCCCGGGTACGATTGCCGCTTCCTGAGATTCTCCTCCTCGGAGAAGCTGACTAAAGTCAGTCATGACATACTCACCGCCCTTTTTGGCTGGCTGATGACACCCCTGACAGTGGCTTTGAAAAATAGGACGAATATCTTTGTAGTAGCTTACGCCGGATTCGGCAGGACTCGCTTGGTCGTCAGCCAATAGCGAGACGCTCAAAGCACACAGGGAAAAGAGTGTGGTGGCTGTAATGAAGTGAGTAAAACGGCGAGAGGACACAGGTTAGACGCTTCTATTAAGTGGAATAAAATACGAAAACAACACGGGAATCGACTCTTTAATATACCCAGAAAAGGAGGGTTTCACAATTAAACAGTACACCATAGTGACATATCAGGAATTGAAAAACTCACCAAAATAGTATGTCATTTTGCGTCAATTGTTATCACGAATTCTGGTGGATTATTAAGCTTCGAATGTTTTTTAAAAAAGGGGAGAAAGTATGACTGATTCTTCACATGCTGATATATCCGACTCGATTTGTCAGTGGCTTACCAAAGAATTAACAGGGTTGGCACGCGTCTCTACCAATGTCGCACTAGCACGACAATTTGATTCGGTCGATTTAGTTCAAATGACGTGGCAGTCGGTATTAAGGAATCACCGGAGTGTGTTGCGAAGCTGGAAACGCGACCGCATTCGAGCTTTTCTAAGAGGGATTATGGTCAATAAACTCAGGCAAGTTCATCGCGATTATCTGGATGTTGAGAAGCGGGATATGCGGAGGGAATTACGACTTGAGTTGGATATCGACTCAGACAACCAGTCCAACCAACTGTTACAGCAGCATGATTCTCGGGAGTGTCGCTCTCAAAGCCATATCGTCTTTGTACAGAAGATGCTCATTGAGCTAGAAGGAGCCGAACGCGAAGTTCTGGTACTTAAATTAAAAGGGTTCTCCAATGCCCAAATCTCTTCCAGCTTGGGATTGCATCGCCGTAGCGTACAAAAGGTGATCCAGAGAATCCGAACTAGGTTTGAGAATCGATGGCGAAACAACTAATAATGGAAGCAATGTTGAAAGGCCCGGGCGATATTTACAACGATTATGGAGTTTGCTTTTGATGAGAATTCACTTCTTAGGCGCTAATCGCCAGGTGACCGGTTCCTGTTATTGTCTGGAAGCTGCAGATCAGCGGTTACTGGTTGATTGCGGATTGTATCAGGAACGTTCCTATCTGCATCGAAACTGGGAACCTTTGCCAATTGCCGCTGAATCTCTCAATGCGATGGTGCTAACACATGCTCATATCGATCATATTGGGCTGTTACCGAGACGCGTTTCAGAAGGATTAAATGCTCCATTAGTCATGACTCGTCCGACCGCCGCCTTAGCTGATATTATGTTGCGTGATTCAGCAAAAATTCAGTCAGAAGATGCCAAGCAAAAGAAAAAGCGGCATAAACGCGAGGGCCGCACCCCACCGCACGAAGTTGTTCCTCTTTATACCGAAGAGGACGTCGAACGTACTTTACCCATGATTGAAGCAGCTCCCTATAACCAACCTCAGTCGTTGTGCGGAGGTGTTTTTAATGTGCGTTTTAAAGAGGCCGGGCATATTCTCGGTTCGTCGATGCTTGAGATTGATGTTTTCGAAAACGGCGAGAACCAAAAAGTTATATTCTCAGGTGATATTGGCCAGTGGGATAAACCCATTATTCGTGACCCGACTATGTTTGATCAGGCAGATTATGTGGTTATGGAGTCGACTTATGGAGACCGTAATCACAAAGACTATGGAGACTGTGAGGATCAGTTAGCGGATGTGGTTAACCGAACCATCGAACGCGGCGGTAACGTCATTATTCCGACCTTTGCCGTGGAACGCAGTCAGGAACTAATTTATCACTTGAGTCGACTCAATCAGTATGGACGCATGCCCCAAGTCCCGGTCTTCCTTGATAGTCCGATGGCGGTTGATGTGACGCAAGTCTTTCAACAACACAAAGACTGCTTTGATCAGGATGCCTGGGATATGGTGATCGAAGGGAAGTCGATTTTGGATTTTCCCGGTATGCAACTCTGCCGCTCGCGACAGGAATCCAAGATGATCAATGAGTGCAATCAACCATGTATCATCATGTCGACCTCGGGAATGTGTAATGCCGGACGGATTAAATACCATCTTCGGAGCAACATCTCTGACGCCCGCAATTCAATTGTCTTTGTAGGCTACCAAGCTCACGGAACGCTCGGGCGAGTCATCTCAAGTGGTACCAATCCAGTTCGAATCCACGGACGAGAATACGAGGTACGTGCGGAGATAGTCCAATTATCTGGATTTTCCGGCCATACAGATCAACAGGGGTTGATGGATTGGGTGGGGAATTTCAAACAGACGCCTAAAAAAGTGTTTTTATGTCACGGAGATGAAGATGCCGCTCAGGAATTGTCCGATAGGATTTCCAATGAATATCAACTAGATGTGGTAATCCCAGAATTCCAACAGACTATCGAGTTGCTCTAGTTGATCCAGTTGCTTGCTGATTAGAATAGACCAGCGTGGCAAACAAGAGATTCAGCATTCTTCTAATAGAGAACATGCAGACCCATGGCAGATTGGTATTATCAGACGGAAAAAGGGACAGAAGCCGGTCCAATATCAAACTCAGAACTCAAGAATCTTGTGAGCAGTGGAGCTGTGACTCCTGCGACATTGCTGCGTAAGGATGATGCCAAGTGGGTCAAGGCGTCGGCAGTTGGCGGATTATTTGAAGCGGTTCAGGAAGAAGAGGTACGTAATGTTTGTCCGTACTGTAATTCCACAGTTTTTCGAGTACCTGGAAAGTGCCCCTCGTGCAATCGTGAGATCACGGTTTCGTTAAAAACTAGAGCCAGTCAACAAAGAGGGCCGGCTCCGAATTCGCAGGATGCCAGTGCTGTCGATTCTATGAATTCCATTCTTCGGGAGGAGTCTCTGACGGAACGACGCTACATTGTAATATTCGCTATCCTGTGTACTTTGCATCTTCCCATAGGCGCCTGGTTGTTCCATGCGATCGAGGATGGTTATACAACTGTATCCTGGTGCGTCGGTGCAATTCTAGTCGTGATTAATGTCGCGGCGGTCATCACGTTTTTGCGTGCGAGAAAAATGGCGCAGCAGGAAATACAATCCTGACTTCTTACAGCGTTTCACCGACGTGGTACTCGCGATTTCTCAATAAGATATTGGCGGCATAAAGAAAACTGAAAGTAAGAAGACTAACAAAGATTAAATCCCAACTTGTTGAGCTTTGACTTAAAAAATTCGGATTTTCGAACAACGCTTTCAGGACTGGTTGTTCGAATTCCATACCCATAATTCGGACATAGATACTACGCAGATAGAAATTGAGAGTTAAGCCATTTGCCACGACCGGCAGAAACGAAATAATCACCTCTACGATTAGTGTGTAGATGATTGCGATAATCATTGGCCGCTTATACATAATAGTCCCCAGCAGACAAAATAATGAGGAATAACAGATGCTGCTAAGGGCGACAATGCAAACTAATGCCAGCCAAAGTGGATAACCTTGTCTGGCATTGAGGTCTTCGGTCTTAGCATTAAGTGATAATTCAGTATTTTCTGTAATCCTCTCCTCTGAGTCTGGTTGTGTAACCGAAGAGCCAATGGTATCTACTGTTTCAAAGGGTTGAGGAAAGTCGACATTAAGTTGATTAAGGCTTGTGGACGGGAAGATTATTGCAATGGCAAGGAGGCCTGCTATTAACGATCGGGTAACAGCTACAAGGTATTTACCGAACATGATGGCACTGCGTCCATAAGGTCGAGTCGCTACATATGGCCACAAGTTCCCTTCCAATTCCGTGCTTAGGTAAGGTGTCATCGCCACGAGTATGGTTATTAGGCAAACTGCGCCCGGAATCATTGCTGCCAATATCGTTGCTGACAAATCAAGCGTTGTGACAAAGTATTTATCAATCAGCAATTGTAAAATTGTCGGAAAGAGAATTACAAAAAGCCAGAATATTGTCGTGCCGATACCAAAAGATTTTTTTAGCTCATATCTAAAAACTGTCAAACTACTGGAAATCATTTTCAATCTGCCTCCTCTAAGATTCCCCTCGATGCAAATTCAGCAGCTTTTCGAAAACCGAATCTAGTGAGTCGTCGTCACTTTTCATTTCAATAATCCTAAGTTTTTGTTCAATCAGAATGCTTGGGAGATTCCGGTAAAAATCATTAGGAGCTGTAGTTCTTACATCAATTCCACCCTGGTCTTCGTGGAAATCAATGCCAATGATATGCTCCAGAGATTGGAGCGTTACTGCAATTTGGGGTGCATCAGGTGTACGAATCCAGATCTTCTTCGGTACGTTTGTCATTAGTGTATGAATTTCTTGAATCGTTCCTGATGCCAGCAAACGACCAGTCATCATAAGCAGAAAACTGTCACAGATAGATTCTAACTCATGGAGGATATGGCTAGAAATCAGTAAGCCACGTCCTTCTTCTACCCAATTGGTAAGTATTGTCGTCAACTCGAATCGTGCAATTGGATCAAGTCCAGCGAACGGTTCATCGAGCAGGAGTAACTCAGGTTCATGGGCAATCGCCTGAGCAATTTTGCATCGTTGCTTCATACCCCGGGAATATTGATCGATTCCGCGTTCACGATCCGTTCTGGAAAGTCCTACTCGGTCTAAAGCTTTATGAGCCATATCCACAGCTACTTTATGACGAAATCCGAGCATTTCCGTATATAACGTTACCCATTCCAATCCCGTAGTTTTGGTTTGCAAAATATCTAACGCACTAGAAAAGCCAATCCGTTTCATGAGGACATTATTCTTCCAAGGTCTTTCTCCCAAAACTTCAACTTGACCAACAGTTGGTTTCAATTGACCTGTAATCAGATTTAGTAGAGTTGTCTTTCCAGATCCATTGGGACCTAAGAGGCCATAAGCTCCTTTGGGTAAGTCCACGCTCATATCGTTAACACCAATGACGATGTTGTATAGCTTTGTGAGGTTTGAGATTTTAAGCATGGTGCAGAATCTGGCTTATACTCGGATAGGTGAAGTAATTCTCCGGCGGAGTATTGCTAGACAAATAATACAGACTATTCCTACGACTAAGAACGATACATCGATATTACCGACTTCTCTATCAATACCAAAAACAGATGATTGTAAGTTTTCCAGTGTTTTCATGGGCGACAGCCAACTCCAATTTCCAGCCTGTCGAGCTTCGGCTTCAAATAAGCTTTTGGAAAAAGTATTTGCTGAATCGTTTGCGTTCATGGTCACCCTAAACTCAGTTTCCATCCATGTAAGTAACTCGTACCCCAATTGTCCGAGAATCCAGATAGAAAACCACCCAAAGGAAGCGAGACGACTCTCACGCGTAAGTGAACTCAACATTAATGCAAACAAAGTTGTCGGAATACACAGGATCATGCTTGCGATGATTATTTTTATGGGCAAAGTCCAGGTAACATACAAAACCGAAATATCCGGCGATAATGAAATACCTACGATATATAGTAGCAATGCCGGCATCGTGGTTAAGCCCGCCAGAAAAGCCCAAACGATTGCACATTTTCCAAGAAGATATTGGGACGGTGCGATAGGGCGGGAGTAATACAGCAGGAACGAACGATTCTTCATGTCCCGACTTATCAACTTAGGGGCGATCATTCCAATTAAGATGATTACTGAGAAAGCTTGTGGAAGGCCAAGGAAAAGAAATAGTACTTCTGACCATAACGCCGGTCTTAGATAATCAACAAGTTCTGCAAACTCGATCACTTCACTGTTGTTTAAATCGTAGTCGAGAAGTTCTTTGGCAACGGTTTGCGCATACGTGATTTTTTCCATTGAAAGCTTGTAACGGGGCACCGCAGGGCCTCTTCGATTAAGCTGAATGGAGCGGCGTAATGTGTTTAAATTTTTATTGTTAAGAAAAGTCAATGCTGCCCGTAGTTGTTGGTCAGACATATTGGAGATGAATTGAAGATCTTTGACCTCGAAGTCGATCCCCGATCTCATAAATTGTCTAGCCCCTTTGATCGAAGGAACGTTACCTGCTTCCTCCTTACCGCTTTCTAGGAAGTTCGAGAATAGATCGTTTACTCCGTTAGCCAGCTTAGAAATTTGAGTTAACTCCATCAAATTTCTAATTTCCGGTCGTTGATAAACAAAGCCCGAGACGGCAAATCTTCCAATATTCGCGGGGAAATCATCCGAGTCGATATCTTGAATTGATTGTTCCACCATGAACAATAAAAAACCCATCACAAAAACTGGTATCCAGGCGGCAATGAAGATTCTTTGTAACCATTTGCTACGCCAAGCAACACTTATGCCGAAGCTCGCAATAGTTTTCCATTGTCCACCGTTGTTCTTAGGTTCTAGTCGCCACTGGCGATAACCTAGATTGTTAATTCCCACTTTGCACTCCCTGAACAATTTGGAGGAAGACATCCTCCATGCTCACTTTTGCCGGAACTACACTTTGGATACCTACGTTTGCTGTTTGAGCCCATTGCCATATCATGGTTTCATCGATACCGTTTGAGGATTCAAGCGTAATAACCCCGATAGGACTTACCGATGTGGTTAGGCCGTTAAGCTCAGCGATTTCAATAAAATGATCCGAATTTCCGGCTAAAACAATTTGATAAGAAGGAGTACGCGGCCGACGAAGGCTTTCTACAGTTTCCACCACGGGAATCTTTCCGTCGACTAATACCGCTGCATAATCACAGACTTGTTGGACGTCTTTGAGAATATGTGTGCAGATTATTACCGACATATCGGTGCGTTTACCAAGTAAATCAATTCGTTTAAGCATCGCCAGCCGCTCTTCGGGATCTAGACCACTTGTGGGCTCGTCTAAGATCAGTAATTGAGGAGAATGAACGATAGCCTGCGCGAACTTCAGCTTTTGTCGCATCCCGGTCGAATAGGTTTCCACTTGCCGGTAACGCTCTTGTCCGGTACCACAAAAATCTAAAACTTCGTGAGCTCTTTGAAGAGAGTGAAGTGGAGGATAACCGGTCAATTGTGCTGCGAGCTGCACCATCTCGACTCCCGCAATCCCCTCGATGAAGCAATCATCTTCAGGCATGTAACCGATGTTACGACGAATCAAGCGATAGTTTTTGGGAGTGACATTGTAGTCAAGTATTCGTGCCTGCCCTTCTGTTAGAGCAGCCAGTCCCAGAAGTGTTTTAATGAGGGTACTCTTACCGGCCCCATTAGGTCCTAGCAGTCCAATAACACCTGTCGGTATTTCTGCGGTGATGTTATCG
>MDTD01053620.1_pt1 | contig 28648 bp, 19 predicted proteins | sample 811221 | NCBI WGS metagenome assembly MDTD01 (sample SAMN05326646, study PRJNA326480) | marine metagenome | isolation source: seawater | place: Pacific Ocean: South West | collected 2011 | reverse complement strand
CTTAAAATAGATGATGTAGATGCTAGTAAAGAGAATACCCGTGAGCATTCCTGCAATACCACCCTCTTTGGTTGTGCGCTTACTGAAGATTCCCAGCACAATGATCGGGAAGAAACTCGAAGCTGCTAAGCCGAAGGCGAAGGCGACGACCTGTGCGACAAATCCTGGTGGATTGATGCCGAGGTAGCCTGCAATAAGCACTGCGCCAGCGGCGGCTGCGCGCGCCCAACGCAATTCCTCTTTCTCGCTCATGTCTGGCTTGACCATCCTTTTACCAAGATCGTGAGCGACGGCACTGGATATCACCATCAGTAGTCCAGCAGCCGTAGATAGTGCTGCAGCTAAAGCGCCAGCTGCGACCAAGGCAACGACCCAAAAGGGTAGGTTCGCAATCTCGGGATTCGCGAGAACAATGATGTCCTTGTCGACATAAAGTTCGTTATGAAATTGCTCCGTCCGAAGAGCTTCGTATTGAGCGCGAAGTGCCGCCGCCTTCTCTGGTGTCAGGAGCGCACCTGCCACTTCTCCAGAGCGACCGGGAGCGCGAACCAAGACACGTGGTTCGCTTGCCTCGTTGAGTAACTTACGTTGCCCCCATTGCCCCTGACAATCGCTGGATCCTTCAGGACACGTGAGTCGAAGCGGACTTCCATCTTCCGTTTTGGCGAATTTTGGTTTGCCTTGGAAAGCCGGTCCCGGTCGAAAATCGATACGGCCGTCCTGATCATGGTCCACCCATGCGATCAAACCGCTATCCTCCCAATTCTTAAACCAGGTGGGTGCATCGGCATAACGGGTATTACTTATCGTATCGATAAGGTTGGCTCGGGCAAAAACAGCAACTGCCGGAGCCGAGGTATAGAGAAGTCCGATAAAAAGTAGGGCCCAAAAAGCACTCCATCGGGCAGCTCGTACGTTCTTCACTGTGTAGAACCGGATGATTACATGGGGAAGTCCGGCCGTTCCGACCATGAGGGCTAGTGTGATCGCCAGCATATCGATCATCGACTTATGGCCGACGCCAAAGGCTCCCGTGTACTCCGGAAAGCCAAGTTCGCGATGAATTTCGTCAACCATTTGAAGCAGGTAGACGCCCGGGCGGGTTCCTTCGACTACCTCCGAGCCAAAACCGACCTGCGGTATCAAGCTGCCGGTCATTTGGTTGCTGATTGAGATGGCTGGGATCAAGAAAGCGACGATCAACACCCAGTATTGAGCCACCTGAGTCCAAGTGATCCCCTTCATACCCCCCAGTGTCGCATAGACGAAAACCAGGGCCATACCGATGACGACCCCGGATTCAATATCGACCTCCAGGAAGCGCGAAAAGACCACACCAACGCCACGCATTTGTCCCGCAACGTAGGTAAATGAGACGAAGATTGCGCAAAAGACTGCAACTGCCCGCGCTGCATTGGAGTAGTAACGGTCACCGACGAAATCCGGGACGGTATATTTCCCAAACTTGCGAAGGTAGGGCGCAAGAAGCAAGGCGAGTAAGACATACCCTCCAGTCCATCCCATCAGGTAAATGGAACCGTCATAGCCCATGAAGGAAAGCAGGCCAGCCATGGAGATAAACGAAGCAGCGCTCATCCAGTCGGCTGCAGTTGCCATGCCGTTATAGATGGCCGGAATACCCTGCCCGGCAACATAAAAACCCTTGGTACTTTTTACGCGAGTCGCGATTGCGATGCCGATGTAAAGGGCGAACGAGAGTCCGACAAAGAGAGTGGTCCAGCCTTGAATACTCAAGATTTCTCCTCACTCTGACGCGCTTCCTCGTCAATCTTGTCCATGCGAACGCAATAGATTGTGATGAGTACGATGAACACGAGCATCGAGCCTTGTTGAGCAAACCAAAAGCCTAGTGGAAAGCCGCCGAGGCTGTAGGCATTTAACTCCTCTACCCAGAGGATCCCGCATCCATATGAGACGAGGAACCACACGGTAAGTAGGAGTCCAACGAGTTGAAGGTTACGCTTCCAATGACGTTGTGCAGGGCTTCTCTCTGCTTCGTTAGCCACGGTTCCCCCAAGTATGTCCGGTTGTCTCTCAACATTCAGCCTAGGAGAGGAATGCCGCTTCGACAACATTTCGTCGCAAGCGTCTAAATCCTCTTCTTAGCGCGTTTCAACAACCTTTGTCGGCAGATGTTTGCCGAGCCTTCCTGTTAGGAAAAGGCCGAGCATTACGAAATCGCCGATGAGCGACCAGAGTGGGTATGTGAATGTAGCAGGTCGATTTTTTTCAACGAAGAAGTGTCCAAACCAGGCAAATCCATAGCCGACGAGGGGAGCTACAATCGCCGGCAAAAGGCCCCATGTAGCCACGGCATAGACGTAGAGGACCACTGCTCCCGACGTCCCTACATAGTGGAGGGCCCGGTTCACCGGATTGCTATGCTCGCTCAAGTAGAAGGGGAAGAATTCCTTAAACGATTGATATCGCGTATCGCCTTCTGCCATGTCGCTCTACAGCTTCTTCGCTTTGACGCTGAATCCTTTGAGCAGTGGAAAGGCTGCGTAGGACTTGGAGTAGAGGGAGATTTTAACCTCTAGGTACTTTCCTGTTTGGTCGATGACAATAGGACCAGCCGCTTGCTCGGGATAGGGGCCAAAAGGTCCCGTCCATTCCTTATTTTTGATTTCCTCCGGGCTGTTCCCTGTCCGATAGGAAATGTCTAAGGAGGTAAGTTCGTTCGGGAAGTCTGCCTGGACGTCCAGGGTCTCCCAGTAGGTCGTGCCACCTTCCCAGCCCTTAATGATATGTTTGTAGTCTCCAGATACGGTTGTGATTGTCTTCAGCGCGTACCCAGTCATATCGCTGTAGGTATAGGGTCCGCTGCCAACCGGGTAGGTTCCTATGACGTTATGCGATTCACCATCTACCTTTGTGGCACTGTTGCCGCATTGGTTGACCGTCCACAAGTGACCGTCTGAGTCGACCGCGACACCAACAGGTCCTTTACCCGAGCCGATATTAATTTGAGGTAGCATTTGACCGCTTTGCGCATCCACAGCCGTTACGAATTGGTTACCTCCGCAACCACCGCCATGGTGGGATGAGTAGACTGTTGCACCATTTACCTGTCCGGTGGCATCCGTCTCCAGTTTGACGGCTACTCCTCGTGTCGCTTCACCGCCGTTGGTGAACGTTTGCCAGGTATGATTGACCATGTCGAACCGAGCGAGCCCTGCAGTAGACCAGCCTGTCGCGACCCAAACACCCTGGAAGGGATCGATGGCAAGCCCATAACATTCGCCTGTTGGATTCTGGAAGCTATTGATCTGACCGTCCTCCGGATGAATCATACCCAGTGCACCGTTCGGGCTTCGCGACGCGACCCAAATGATTCCCTCTTGGTCGATTGCGAGACCGTAGGGGCTCATCGTGATCTTGTGTGTTTTGAGTGTGGCTCCAGTTTCACCGTCGAGTTTGATGAGTTGGTTGGTATTCCACATTCCAACCCAAACGTTTCCTTCCTGGTCGACACCGGCCGCCCGTGCGCAGCCATTCTGTCCCTGTACCGGCTTAGCCTTCCACACGATGCATTCATCGTCCTGGACCATCTCGTCGGGCGTGATAACGCAGTCTTCGTTCAGGTCTTTGACTGTTTCAATTGTGCCGTTGCCGTTCTTATCAACACAATAGCCCTCCGATACGGCGATCTTGAAAACCTGACCATCGGAGCGGCAGCCTACAATACCGGCCCCATCCAGGCTCACAGCAGTTCGACTTGGATCGTCGCAGACGTAATACCGTGCTTCTTCACAACCGGTTTTTGTATTGAGACGTGAAACCGTATCTTCAGCCGAATTAGCGATCCAGATGAAGGGATTGGCATGCTCCTCTTCGACCGCCTGACTCTCTCGCTCTTCTGGGGAACGATGTGTGCCGACTTGCTCGACCTCTTGGGCCGAAATTTCAAACACGCATTCATCGCCACAGCCTCCACAGGGCGATTCCACACCCTCGTCGATAATGCCGTTGCAGTTGTCATCAAGGCCGTTACAAACCTCAGCAACGGGAGTAGGCGCCTGGCATGTGCTCAGGCCGCTTGGCGTGCAGCTCCGCGTCCCCAAACACGAACCATGCACATTTTCGACGGCACAGTCCGTGGTGGCTCCGATTGCGATCGCATACGGAGTACATGTGCACGTGTTGGAGTCCGGGACACATTGCGTTTTGATCGCAGCGTCGACACCCTCAATTTCTTGGCAGCTATACCCGGGTGGACAATCCACTCCGTTCGCCTGGCAAGCTCCACCGCAGAATGATCCTTCGGTTCCGTTCGATATGCACAGGTTCTGCGTTCCAGATGTCGACGGATTGCAATCTGTGTGGGTGTGACAGGGATAGCAAAGGCTCGCATGGGGCTCGATACAGAACTTTGCAGGGTTCCCATTCTCGTCGGTTAGCGTGTGGCAGGCTTTACCGTCCGGGCATTCCGAGTCACCGTCGCAAGGCTCGGCGCACTCGGGCCCCTGCGATCCAATGACTTCCTTTTGCTCCGGTGTGCATTCCTCAGATGGCCAAGGATTTGGCTTCGCCCCAGCATCAACAGTACCGCTATTCGATGCATCGGGCGGTCCAAAAGACACACCGGGATTACCCTTGTTGTTCTTTTTGCTTCCGCCGCCAGTCACGTCCGAACATGCGACGACAAACGGCACGATGAGAAGCATATGTGTGATTTTTAGACGAAACATGGATCCCCTTTTTCCGGCCCCCTGGAAAAAAATGTCAACGGCCCAAGCCGTCGTACTCTAACCTATCTCAAGCCGCTTTCCTAGAGACTGAAACGTTTAGGTTTTCTCTGATCTTCCCGCCATTCTGAGTGGCTCTTACAAAGTCGCACCCCAAAAGAAGGCATGATAGTCTTTGTAGGCACTAAGGAAGGCGATGATGCCGTTAGACGAGGGAGACTTGTCGAAATATGAGCACGCACGAGCAAGATGGAGCTGAGGAAGGAAAAACGAAGCCTTCCGTTGATGATTTACAAGGATCGACTGCGACGTCTGACGACGCTGTCGAAGGGGCTCCAAGTGCTGGCGGATCCCCAGACTCTTCCGTCGGGCTAGGCGGGGAATCTACACCAACGACGCCCGAAGAACCTGAGCCAGACGCTACCAGACCAGAGGAAAAAGCCGATTTAGGTTCTTCGTCTGGCGACGCTGATCAAACACAAAAGAAGCAAAAGAAGAAAGGCATGCGCTCCGGAGAAAAACGGAGTGCGCGCAGTGGCACTGGACTGACTCCGTTGGGTTTCAGTCTACGTTTTGCTGCGGCAATTTTGCTTGTGTTTGGCACTTACAACCCCAGTGGGAACTCTTATTATCATTGGATTGCATCTTGGGAGAGCACTGACTTACCCGCCAAGATCTTGCTGGGTTTGCTCGTCCTAGCCGGCTGGGTTGTGTTTTTCCGCGCTACATCACGGTCGCTAGGACCCGTTGGGGCCGTTTTGGCAGCTGCCGTGTGTGGTGTGGCGCTTTGGTGGCTCATCGACCTGAATGTTGTAGCGCAGAGCACCAATGCCATCACTTATGCGATTCTATTCATCGTTAGTGCGATACTAACCCTTGGCCTAACTGGATCGTTTGTTTGGCGCCGACTCACAGGTCAATATCAGGTCGACGCCGACGATGGCAGCATGGACGATTAGTCCTTGTCTCCATCAAAAACCGGATCGCATCCCCAATCGCTCACCAAGGAATCGTACTCCTCCCACATCGTCGTACCTTTGCGAGTTTTTGGTAGTCGCACCCCCAAGACCCGAGCGCACAAAAGTCCACTGAACGCCAAGGTGCGATCCGCTTCTGATGGACCATGAATGCGCATCCGCGTAAGCGCCTCTTTGATATGCCAGGTGAGCTGATCTTGGAGTCGCTGCGGTGGGTTGGGAATCTCAAAAATATCCGGTAACGCCTCTATATAGTCCGCGATCTTTGGGAATGCGGCGAGTGAGCCGGCAGATTCTCCTTCGTTTCGTTCGGAGGATTTGGATTCGGCCCGTGAGATCACGTCCTTGAGTTGAGAGCGTTCAAAGGGTTTCGCAACGTAAGCAATGTTGTACTGCTTACATAACCGTTGGACACGCTCGGAGTTTTCGCCAGTAACGAGGGCGATCTCCAATTCCGGACTTTGTCGCTTCAGATACTCCCCAAGAACCAACCCTTCCATGCCGGGGAGATTGTGATCCAAGAACGCTACGGAGAACTTATAGAACGGTAGTTGAGCAAGCCCTTCTTCGGCGGAGCTTGCCAGTATGACCTGATAGCCATAGGGCGACAGCATGTCGAAAAACAGTCGCCGCATGGCTTCGTTGTCATCCACGACGAGGATATGGAGCGTTCGATCTTCCATCTCATGCTAGATGGTACACGAACGATGGCTATCTGATAGCCCCATGCCTCGGTCTTTGCGTTATCGTTGCGCGCAGCATCTACGCGACGGAGTTGTTAAACCCCGAGCGCGTTGTAGATGCTTCCTTCGATATCGCTCTCGCCCGGGACGAATACTTCCCCTAATAACTGATCGTGAAGCTTCGCGTATTTTTCCGCCAAATCAAGACGTACGTCCTTGGGGATTTGTGGTGGCTCGCCATCGCCCTGGTAGCCTTCTCCGATCAACCACTGCCGAATGTTCTCTTTATCGAGCATTCGCTGGCTTTCACCATCTCGGTAGCGAGCTTCGTACTCATCGGCAATCCAGTAGCGGCTGGAATCAGCGGTATGGATTTCATCAATGACGACCAACTCACCGTCAATGAGACCAAACTCATACTTGGTATCGACGAGAATGAGTCCTCGAGAGGCCGCAAGTTCTTCGCCGCGCGCGAAGAGTTTGAGTGCTGCATCGCACGCTTCGTCGAGTAGTTCCTTGGTGACTAAGCCCTCTTCGACGATAGCCCGACGACTGATTGGCTCGTCGTGAATACCCACTTCGGCTTTGGTGCTTGGCGTAATGATAGCCTCCTCGAAGCGCTGATCTCGCTTAAGATCGGCAGGCATGTCTACCTCGTAAACTGTGTGTTTACCGGCTTGATAATCCCGCCAAAGGGAGCCAGTGATGTACCGGCGTACGATTACCTCGATCGGTAAAGGCTCGGCCTTTTTGACACGCAGCACGTTGGGGTGCGGGCTGTCGATCATGTGGTTCGGCCAAACATCCTTTGTGTCTTCGAATGCATGAAGCGCGATCGCATTCAGGATAGCGCCTTTGCAAGGAACCGACGTGAGAACAACGTCGAAAGCGGAGAGCCGGTCGGTGGTCACCATAATGATCTCGTCGTCACCGACGAAGAGATCTCGGACCTTTCCACGCCGAAATTCGCCCAGAGATGAAAGGCGTTCGGGATTAACTCCCCGAAAATCTGAATCAAGATGGTTCGAAAGCGAGTCACGTAAGCTCATATCTATCCTCCCAAAAGGTCGACTGACGAGGGGAATGAAACACGTTGTTGCAGTTGCGGCAAGCCCCGAATCAGCTTCTTTTCAAAAAAGTTTTTATTCATTAATTTCAGTAGCTTGCGCTTTTTTTGTGGGGCGTCGGTGTTTCCGAGACTTCCGTCGCTCTCAAGAGGCCTTTACAATCGCTTTGGTGGACCAATTTCTATTCGATATGACTCGACCTGGTGTGGACCTTCAAGCCTTGGCTAAAGCTATTGAAGCTGGGGGATTGTTCGTTCCATCAAACCAGGTGCCCAAGGTATTTTCGAAAGTCGATCTCCAGGTAAAGGTCGATAGCGATCTCACCATCGGATTTCGAGGCCAGGTTGTGAATCTTTCAGCGACTGGTTTCTTCATGGTCTTTGAACCCGGTCAGGACTTAAGTGTGCTGACGATTGCTCTCGAGGTCGCTCTTGAAGAGTCTCAGGTTGAGGCCGAGGACGTAACACCCGCGCAAGCGTCGGATTCGAATACGGCACCCGTGACAGCACCTTCCTCCGCGGAGATTGAGGAGGATGAGCAGGACGCCAAGGATGAGGGAACTCAGCGTCGTTCGGACCATATTCCGGTCTGGCAGCTGATCGACGCCACGTCAGATGTTCCACTCAGACGACAAGTAGGAGCTTTGGCCGTTCCAGACCGATTGAGACTGGCCAAACAGGCCAACCGACCTGTGAGAAATATTCTCATACGGGATGTAGAAAAACGCGTTCATGTAAGTGTGTTGAAAAATCCCAAAATTAGCGACGAGGAAATTTTCGAATACACGGCCATCCCTACCTTGGCTCCAAACGCGCTACGCTGGGTCGCCAGTCAGGCCAAATACTCGCGAAGGCCGGAGATTCGCATGAACCTAATCATGAACCCTGCGATGCCAAAGGATACTGCTGTAAAGCTCATGGCATCCCTGAATGCAGGGCAACTCATGCGCATCATGCGATCACCCAAAGCGAGGGAGGCAATCCAACGAGTAGCACGTCGTAAGCTGATGAATATGGGGATTCTCTGACCATGATCGTGTAACGGCTTGCGAGAAAGAAGGTGAGGAATTGGAGTCGAGTCAAAAGGCAGGCTAGTCTCTGTAGCACTCATGATTCGACTAATTAACCTAGTGTTCGCCATCGTTTGGTTCAGCCTGCAACTTTCAGGGTGCAATCTGATTGGCAAACAAAGTTGTGTGCCCGGTGAGACCAATGCCTGCGTCTGTAGTAACGGGGAAACAGGCTCTCAGATATGCAGTGGTCACGGGACTTCATATAGCGCCTGCTTGTGTACCGAAATGAACGGTGATGTGCTTGGGGCGGATGGTGAGACACCGGTCGCAAAACCATGCATCAATGCCAATGAATGTGACGACTTGAATGCATGCACTACGGGTCTATGCGGTGCAGATGGTTTCTGTGTTTTCACGTTCAATACAGTGGCTTGTGATGATGGTAACCAATGCACGGTCGGCGATCGTTGTTTCGAAGGGGCGTGTGAGTCGGGGAAACAGGAGCTGGAATGTGAAGACGGAAATCCCTGCACGGATGATGAATGCATTTCATGGCAGGGGTGCGTGTCGACTAATAATGCGACAGAGTGTGAAGACGGTGATGCCTGTACCCTTGGGGATGGCTGTTTGGACGGAGCATGTGTTGCAGGGTCCGAACTCATGGAGTGCAACACGGCTCCGGAAAGCGATTGTGCGGGTGATGTTGCACAGACCTATGGAAGTCCGGGAGAGTGCACCGCCGATGGGTGCGACTATCCACTGGTTCAAAAAGATTGCATGGAGTCAGGGGATATATGCGTCGCTGGTGAGTGTGTACCAGACCCTGGTCCATCCTTGGTTCTCAACGGTTCCCTCAAAGTAAGCTCCGCCGACGATGTGGAAACCGCGAATCAATACAAAGAGATCACAGGCGATGTTGAAATCACGGGTAGCGTTCCGGCTGAGACCCTTTTGCCTTATCTGGAAAAGGTGGGTGGACGCCTTTGGGTGCATGGTGCGAAGGGACTGGTAGAGATTTCATTTCCGAAGCTGAGTTCTGTCGGGACGTCGGTCGAGCTTCAGAAGCTCGATATCGTGGAGCGAGTCTCTGCACCGGTTCTGGAGACGATTGGATCGGAACTCCAATTGTCGGAGCTTCCCAAGTGCTATCAGATCGACTTTGCGCTCCTAGGAAGCATTGGAACCGACCTGATGATTCATCAAGTCGATGGGATTACAAACCTCATTTTTAACGGGTTAACGACCGTTCCCGGCGACGTTCACATCAAAGAGATGGGTGGCTTGAAAATTATTAACTTCTCGCAGCTCGAGACCATCGGCGGTTCCCTTTCCTTTGAATCCAATAGCGAGTTGACCACGTTGCATCTGGACAGCTTAAGAGTCGTTGGCGGCGGGTTACGCGTGCTGTCTTCGGCAAAGGTGTTGAGTCTAGACCTCGGTGTGTTGGAGACGGTTGGGGCAACTGCTCCTACGATGGCTGGTGGCTCTCTTGAGGTGAAGGGGCTTACCGCCCTAAATACATTCAACATCGGAGCGTTAGAAGTTGTGAGAGGCTCCGTCCAGCTGAGTAATCTATCCTTTATCGAGGCGGTCGGTTTCGATTCGCTCACGAAGGTTGCAGAGGTGCATCTTTCCGATAACGCAGCCCTTGTTTCTCTGAATTTCCCAGCACTCAGCGTCATTGACCCTTGCTGGGTATCGAATGATGGTTGTGATGTCGGCAATGCAACGACTCCAGGCTGGCTTACCATTAGCAATTGTCCGTCCCTCAACCTTCTTCAAGTGCCGACACTCACGGTTCTGAAAGGAGCGGTTCAATTGGACCAAAATACATCGCTCAAGATGCTCAAGCTTGATGGCTTAGAGAAACTCCAAGCTCTTTATGTAGAGGATAACCCGAGCCTTGAAACAGCGAGCTTGGCGGCACTTACCCATGTGGGCCAACCGATGAGTAATGAGGATGCAGTTCTGATCACAGACAACGTCGCCCTTCAGGTTCTGGACCTTGGCAGCCTGTCGGTCGTCGACGGTGGACTCAAAATACAAGGAAATGACCTGAAAGGTGGGTTGACGCTATCCGCCCTGACAGTGGTCAACAAGCTCGACTTCTCAGAGAACCAGAGCATGTTCCTGGATCTCTCATCCTTAAGTCCGTCGCCAATTCCTCCGACGATGGTGATTAACAAGAACCCGAGCCTTGAGGAACTTATCCTGCATCCCGCGATGGGTAATACGTGCTGGAGCGAGGCCTTTCCAAATCCTGCAGGGGCCTGGGGAACGATCCAAGAGAATCCATTCTTGCCGCAGTGCGCTGTCGCGTTGGGAGTTGGATGTGGAAATCCTGGGCCGTGTGGGGGATTCGCAAGTGCTCCGTGTCCCTTTACGGTGAGTGACAACCGTGAAGATTGTAGTTGCTTGGTCAATCCAAGCCTGCTCGTCTTCTGCCAAGGCAGTGAAAAGTGCGGAGGCCCTCTAGCCTGTGATGACCAAAATCCGTGTACACAGGATCTCTGCGCCGAGACATCTGAGTGTTTATCCGTTCCGATTGAAGGGCCTTGTGACGATGGTGACCCCTGCCTTGGTAACGACACCTGCGTGGATGGATTCTGTGAGCCTGGCCCAACTCAGCTGTCTTGCGATGATGGCAATGTTTGTACAGATGATGGATGCACCACGGGGTTAGGGTGTACAGCCACGCCCAACCTTGCCGATTGTGACGATGGAAGCGTCTGCACCCTCGATGAGGGCTGTGTCGGAGGTTCGTGTGTGCCGGGTATCCAAAATCTGGTTTGCGATGATGGAAATTCATGCACGGACGATGGTTGTGATGCTATCGGCGGATGCGTTCATGAAGTGAACCTGAATCTCCTGGCATGTGACGATGGTGATGTGTGTACGCTCAACGACCAGTGTGTCCAGGGAGTATGCATGCCTGGAAATACGCCGAATCCGTGCGATGACGGAAGCGCATGCACATTAGACCAATGCCAGCCAGCATTCGGCTGCTTGCATGGTCCCATTGAAGGGCCATGCGATGATGGAGACCCCTGTACGATTGGCGATTACTGCGCTGGAGGTACATGTCAGACAGGACCCGAGCTCTTGGATTGTTCAGATGCGCCGGATGCTCACTGCAATGGCGACAAGGTCTATGAATATCTACAGGCGGGCCTGTGCGCAGCGGAAATTTGCCTCTTCGTACCTACGATTACAGATTGCACGCTTGAGCAGAAGGTGTGTGAGAATGCGAAATGCATTTTGGCACAGTGAATAAGTGCCGTCTGACCTAGGGTTCGCCGAACGTATCCGTCCAATCGGCTTGGTAGTGTGCCAATAGAGCGGCATCTGATTTCGGTCCAGCGGCCAACCAATTCAATGTGCGCGTCGCAGGGGTTTCGCCTTCGCGTACCATTTGGTGGAGGCCTTCGACATACTTACTCTCATCGGCATAGCCTCCGGCACTTGCTTGCTCTTTGAGAGAATCGGTGACGATGGTCAGAAGTTCGTTCGCCAGTTCCTGTGTTTTGTATCCGCCAGGTGTTCGAGCATCGAGGCCATCTCTTGCAGCATCCTGACGGTGTTGTACCCGTTCGCTGAAGCTCCAGCCTTTCACTAGATCCCAGGCGGCTTCGCAGGCGGCGTCATGGTACATAAGACCCTTGGAGATGGCAGGAAGGGCAGGGATGAATTCTGGGGGAACACAGTCCGCAACACGTAACTCAAGGTAGGTCTTTAAGCGCACATCAGGAAATAGGGTCGAGAGATGATTTTCCCAGTCCTTGAAGGTTGCTTGATGACCCTGAAATCCATGTTTTAGGTACTCATCAAAGGGAAGCCCCGAGCAATCCAGATAAATCCCATCACGTTCGATAAAGAAAAGAGGCACCTGCATCGCCCATCGCATGTACTGCTCGAAGGTGGGTAAGGAGCCTTCAAAGACCCATGGAAGCAATCCACAGCGATCGGAATCGACGTCTTCCCAGATTCGATTGCGAAAACTTTGGTATCCGGATGGTGCGCGTCCCACGATGGGGCTATTCGAAAAGATAGGGCCAAGGATGGAGGAAACTCCCATGGCTGTACGAAGCAGCATCCCCATGTTTGTCTCAGACGTGTAGTCCAGATTTGCTTGGACCGTGGTCGTCCCATGCATCATATCTCGCGCGTGAGAACCGCGTTTCGGAAGGTATGAACGCATGATGCCGTAGCGTTGTTTCGGCATAAGATCGAAGTCCGTGGGTCGCCACAGCGGATGGTGACCAGCCCAGAGCCAATCGACCCCTAACGGCTCCTTAAGCGCTTCTTTTTGACGTTCGAAGGCAGTTATTTCTTCCACTGCTGCATGAATGGTGCGGTGAGGTGCGCCGCTGAATTCCAGTTGGCCGCTTGGCTCAAGTTGAACCGAAGCCATGTCACCCAAGAGTCCAATCAAGACGCCATCATCGAGGTACTCGCGCCAGCCAAGTTTTTCCTGAAGCGCGCGAAGTACTTTCTCGACCGATGCTTCACTACCTGTAGCGCGGTAGCGCATCGGTTCGAGTTGACCTCTTAAGGCACCAAAATTTTCATACTCTGTCCCTACTTTCAGTTCATCAGCCGACTTAGAGCCTGCTTCGAAAGCGTCAAGCAGTGGTTGAGAGTCATCATGTGCCAGGGGGGTGGTGTGAGATTCTTTCGCCAAGGGGATTAGGACTTCTTCTTCTTGCTCTTGCGCTTACGCGTTCGTTTCTTGGGTGCTGCCCCAGCTTCGGGCTCGGGCTCGGGAGCGGGCTCGGCATTGAGAGTATCGGACGCCTCCATGGTTTCTGTCGCATCCCCATCGATCGATTCGGCTTCGTCTGCCGCATCCGTCACATCGACTTCTTCGTCGGCTAGCTCCGCCTCCTCGCTGGAAACCTCTTCCGAATCGCCTGTCGGTTCGTCAGCCGGCTGACCGTCCGAGGCAGCTTCATGTTCTGGGAGGGTATCGTCGTTATTCAGTGGTTCTTCAGAGTAGGCCGGTGCCTCTTCATCAAGGATATTCTCGCTCGTGCCCAGCGCCGAGGCTGCTAGCGCGCCGAAGTCTTCAAGGTCGAGGCTTGAATCAGATTGCATTAATTCGTCGTGCGCTTTTCGGCGCGCCTCACTCTGAGCATGATGTTCTGCGAAGCGCGCGAGGATATCCGTTGGAGCCGGAAGCTCGGGATACTGGCGCAGTAGTTCGATGTCTACCTGAACAAGGCTATCGCTCATCGATTTCTCCTATACGACCATCATTTGGTGGGTTTCAAGCCAGATCCGAACAAGGGCCATGTCTGCAGGCGTCAAATCGACAATATCGATGCCCATCCCTGTCGGTCCCTCACCTTCTTCTTCGTTTTGGCTCCAGGAGACGACACCCTTGGTATTCACTCTTCCATCCGTTGTCACGAGCATCTCCAGGATAACCTCCCGACCTTCTTTGAGGCGGCGACTCGTGGAGAGAAAGAGACCCGGTAATTCGTCGGGGTCATCATCTTCGTAGCGGAAGAATGCGTGTCCTTCATGGCCGGTGAGGTCAATCTCCAAGGTGATGGGAAATTCTCCATCATCGTCGGATGCCTGCTCAATTCGTTCCTGAGTCGCCAGATCTTCCGCAGGTGAATGTGGGCTAATAAAATTGAGTTCCTCAGGTTCGTCGGGCGCCGCTGGGCTCGTTTCTGGGGCAGCCTCTACAAAGGTAATGTCGAAGTCGTCCTTCTTGCGCTGAGTCCCTTGCTCAGTGGGCTCACTTGGAGGCGCCGGCTCTGCCGCAGCGGGGGCTGGTTCAGGGCTTGTCTCGGGTTCCAGTGGGGCCTCTGACACTGGTTCGGGCACCGCTTGAGCGCTCGGTTCGTCTGCCAGGACCTCGCGCGCTTGGGCGGCGGTGACGACGTCCCACTCTGCAGAACGGCGAATTAACGAACGTAGTGCATCTGCGAGTGTCTGCTCGTAATCAAGAAGCGTGTTTCGAATGGCATCGAGTTGCTCATTCGATTCTTCGATTTGAATTTGTCGTTGTGCAAGCGCTGCTTGTCTGTCCTCTAAGATGGCGGCTCGTGTTGCCAGAAGTTCCTCTCGACGTTCGATCAACACAGATCGCTCTTCCTGTACGGACGTTCCATCGAGAAGGCTGATGGCATCCAGCCCTGATGAGGCCAATGATTCTTCGACCTGCTCAATGGCAGAAGGCCCCATCATACTTGCCCGACGCTTGAGGCTCTCTTCTTGCTCTTGAAGGTGCGAAACGAGATTCTCGATCGTTGCATTGCCGTGACTTGTACGTCCTTCGAGTTCATCCAACTGTGACTCTTCCTCGACGAGCTCGTCCTCTGCGAGTCGAATTGCTATCTCCCGCTCATCAAGTTCTCTCTCTCTCGCTCGTAAGTCTGTGCTGCTCATCCTGGCCTCGCATTGTCGGTACGTCTATGCGTTGTCGATTTTCTTCCGTCGTTCTAATAAGTGAGGGTGATTGCCATGCTTCATTTGGAGCTCATCCAGCAGTGCCAAAGCGTCTTCTTGAAGACCACTTTTGATGTAGAAATCTAACTCCTGCAGTTCCTCGGGAGCAAGTGGGTCCCCAGGTGGGGAAGACACCGTGTGTTCCTGGGAGGGTACTTTTAACGCCGGTGACTTGTCGAGAGCGTCGAGGAGATCGCTTGGAATGAAGCTGGGATCCACCACTGTATGCTCAATTTCGTCCTCAAAGCCGATATCAACCTCATCATCGTCGTCGAAGGTTGCAAGTAGTTTGGCTACTTGGGCGTCAGGTACTGGCGGTGGTCCAAATACAGAGTCAACCGGCGGAGCTGGTGCCGTCGATGCCGAAGAAGGCCTCGCATCCTGCGGTTTGGGCGAAGTATTCTTCGGTCCTGATTCGAATTGGATAAGTTGGCCAGTATCGGTGCTTTCGAGTTCTCCAAGTCTTTCACGGACCGAGCGATCAGTCGGGTTGAGGCGAAGAATTTCTCTGAAGCATCGATCTTTCTCCGATTCAAGGCCTGCTCGCTCGAAGAGCCGCGCCATCTCCTTGAATACCGCGACCGATTTGTGAGATTGGCCTAACTGATCGAATGCCTGGGCGATAACGCCTAATAGCTCAAGGTCATGTGGCGTTTCTCGATAGGCCAGGCGTAGTTTGGGCAATGCACGCGCAGCTTGGTCTAGCTGGACGTAGTTAAGGGCGAGTCGCTTCGCTATTTGTGCATCTTCAGGACGGTGGAAGAGGTAGCGTTCGGCGATTAATTGGAAGCTCTTCAGATCGTAACCCAGTTCTTTTGAACTCTCTCTTTCAAGCCAATCGAGTATTTGCCGGTAGAGTTCCACTCCCTCATCCTCGCGATTAGCAGCGATTAAGCTCTCGGCCAATTGAACACGCTCGCGAATGTTACCGGGCTCAAGATTGAGGATGCATCGAATCACATCGAGTTTTCCACCGGGATCACCAAGTTCGTCCAGTACACGAAGAGCCGTGCGGTAGTGGGTCATGGCGTCATCTCGAGCACCGGTCTTTATCTCTAAGTCGGCCATGGCGACGTATAATTCGACCCGATCGGGCAGAAGTTCCAAAACCTGCTCGTAAACGGTGAGGGCTTTGTTGACCGAACCCAATTCCTCGTAATGTCGCGCGCAGCGGATGAAGGCATGAACAGCGCGATCAGCATCACCCTCTCGGAGGTGTAGTTCTGCGATACGCAGTCGCGTACGAATATCTTCCGGATCTTGGGCTAGGGCCTTCTCAAACTCCGCGATGGCTCGCTTACGTTGACCCCGCTCGAGAAACCTTTGTGCTACCTGAAGGTGGCGATTCTTACGCTGACTGGCCAAGGATGCTCCGATCGTCACTGATGGCTACTAACGCCGAGAGGCACCATAAGCTAACAGTATGGGCGATCTTCTGCCAGCCTCCTAGTCGTTGGTTTTCTGCGATCGTAGTGTTTTAGCAAGTGCTTCCAATCCCAGGGTGTAGCTCATCGCGCCGAAGCCGACGATGCGACCCACGACGATGTCGGCGATAAGGCTCTTGTGACGGAATGGTTCCCGGGCATAGGTATTCGACATATGCACTTCAACCGTCGGTATAGAGACGCCCAGAAGGGCGTCACGAATCGCGACAGAGGTGTGGGTATACCCGCCAGGATTGATCAGGAATCCGTCTGCTGTCGTTCGCGCGCTCTGGATCAGTTCGACGATCTCTCCCTCTATATTGCTCTGCGCAAACGTGCACTCGACACCAAGTCTGGCGCCCAGAGTCCTGAGTTCTTCATTGACCTCGTCCAGGGTCACACTGCCGTAGACGCTCTGCTCGCGAATCCCTAGGAGGTTGAGATTAGGTCCGTGAATGACGTGAATCTGCATGGTGTTTTCCCTGCAAAGAGTTTTCGTCATCCTAGCCTCAGACGGGCGCAAAGGTCAGGGATTTTCTCGCCGGATATGACCCTATTCTTCTGCTTTCGGAGGAGCTGCGAAAACAGTCGCATCTGTTTCACATTGAAGTGTGTTGGCAGCTTTGCCCAGGCAACGATCGAGTTTGCACAGGTCGGTCACAGAGCTGTCTGGCCCGTACTGGGCTCCGCACCAAGCATTCGTAATCTTACGATCTTGCCCAGGTATGCAGAACGGTCCGAAATCCTTGGTGGGATCGAGAGGAGCGTCCAATCCCGGCCAGGTGAAGGGCTGCTTTGCGATGGCTTCGGAGAATAGGTGGTCGACCATGCAGTTGTTGCACAGGGTGATTGAAAACTCCCAAGGAGATGATTTCACAACCTTTTGGTCTGCTCGATAACCGATCAGGATAACTTCGACGATCACCTCGATCTTTTGTCGGGCCGCAAGCTCTGCGAATCCACGGAACACGTTGCCCATGTTTTCAGGGATCAGGTTTACGATCACTGGCATCGACGAGTTGGTGTTGATGGTCGAGGCTGCGGGAACATCCACCGAAATGGAGGTCGTAGGAGGGATTCCGAGGGCTGTAAGGGTGTTGATAACGGCTTCTTGCGCAAGAAGAGCTGGAGCGATTCGGTATGTTAGGGTGGCACCGCTGATGGTGACGGTGGACGAATCTAACCGAGCGTCTGGTGGCTGAAATCCCGTGAGTGTTTCACTGGCCGGGAATTGGTTGGCCGTCATTAGCCACGCCTGGTAGCGCGTTCCCACCGAGAGATCGAGAATACCCGAACCCATGAGTTCCTGTTGAGAACCACCCTGTGCTTTCACCTTGCAGGAGTCGTCAGGCTGTACGGAGCCCATGATGTAGAGTGCCTGGGGAACCGTATCCAAATCGCAGCCGATCATCGAGACGCTGCATACCAGGGCGATAAATGCCGAAAGTCCTGTTCGAGCGATGTTCATCTTTCTTCCTCCAGCACCCGTCGCTTAACAACGGAAAGCGCTTCCTCTATTTGACTCCAGTCGAACGTTCGGATCAACGAAGAGCCAATCTTCTCTATCAGAATAAAGGAAATACGCGTTCCGTCCCCTTTCTTGTCCGATCTCGCTATGTTGAGCACCTCCTCCGGGCTGGGGAGGTCCTTTGAGAAGGGAACGTGTGGTAGGTCCAGTTCCTTAAGTGCGCTTGTGATCCTTCCTACCGTTTCGATGTCCGTGTGACCAAACTCGTGCGAAAGATGTGCGGCTAAAACCATGCCGATGCCTACGGCTTCACCGTGGGTAAGTGCTCCATAACCGGCGGCGCCTTCATAGCCGTGCCCCAGTGTGTGGCCGAAGTTCAGGATCGCCCGGATACCTTCATCACGTTCGTCTTCAGCGACGACACTTGCCTTTATTCGGCAGCATTGCTCAACGAGATATGCCGATTCTTTAACATCGCAAGCACGAAGTGCCGTGGCATGTTCGTGTATCCACGCAAATAGCTCCGGGGAGCGAATGACCGCATGCTTAAGTCCCTCCGCCAGACCGGATCGAACATGCCTTGGCTCGAGCGATTTCAGGACCGCCTGACTGGCGACAACCGCGTAGGGTTGCCAAAACGTCCCGATTAAGTTCTTTCCAGTCGGGTGGTTCACCGCCGTCTTACCGCCGACGGACGAGTCTATTTGTGCCAACAGGGAGGTTGGAACCTGAATAATGGGTATGCCGCGATGAAGGAGGGAGGCCATCAAGCCCGCGATATCACCGACGACTCCACCGCCCAGGGCCACGATAAAGTCCTGACGTCCAATGCGCTTATCCAACGCTAGGTTCAGTCCATGGTTAAGTGTCTCTAGCGTCTTGCTCGACTCGCCAGCAGCAATGGTGAAGAGATGAACGTCGTATCCTGCCTCTCTAAGAGCCTGGGAAAGATTGTCGCTGTAGAGTGGTCCAACATTCGAATCGGTGACGACAAGGCAGCGCTTCCCATGGATTCTTGGATGGGTTTGTGCGACTTCCGCGACACGTTTCCCGGGAAGTTCCGCGATCAGATCGATCGCATACGCACGCTCTCCAAGCTCTACCTGAACACTTATCACCGCGACTCCTCAGAGGATCCTATTCGTGCGCATATCAAGGCTACCAAGGATTCAGGATCTTGGTGGTCCGTGTCCAACGCAAAGTCAGCACGATTGTAGAGTGGTTCACGTGAGGCCAGCATTGATTCTACGCGCTCCAGGCGTTCCTGAGGGTTGAGCTTCTTCAACAATGGTCGTTCGGTGCACGCCGCTAGTCGGGAAATGATGGTTCGGGTCGATGCTTTGAGCCAGATCACCGTACCAGCTTCACTCATGCTTTCCATGGCGCCTGTGAGGGTAGGGGTTCCGCCACCTGTAGCGATGACGACATTTTCTCGGATCAGGACTCTCTCGAGTTCTGTGAATTCGAGTTCGCGAAATTTTGCCTCGCCTTCCACATCGAACAGTTCGGAGATCGATCGTTTGGCACGGGTCTCGATCGCTTGATCGAGATCGATAAAATCGTGGTTTATCCTCTCTGCAAGTCGTCGCCCTAGGGTGGTTTTACCCACCCCCATGAAGCCGATGAGGAAGATCCGTGCCATTCAACCTAAGGCGTTGCTCCGCCGCCCTTGATCACGCTTGCTCGGCGGTTCGCAATTCGCGGTGTGATAAAGATGAGCAACTCAGAGCGATTATCCGTTTCTCGATGATTCTTGAATAGATAACCAAGAATCGGGATTTTCGAGAGGAAGGGTACACTGGAGGTCGAGTTACCGGTGTTCCGTGTGTAGATACCACCGATGACTGTTGTGTCTCCGTCTCTTACGAGAAGGGAGGTGTTGGCCTCTTTCTTTTGAATGGTCGGTGCTCCGTTCGCGGATGTTTGACCAAAGTCGGGCTCGTTCTTCGTGATGTTTACATCGAGCCTGATGTTGCCGTCCGGAGAGGAGTTTGTCTGAACTTCAAGTTTGAGGTCAGCGTTGAAGAACTGGGTGTTCACACCGTTGGCGCTCACAACCGGAACCGGCACGGAGACGCCCTGAGTAATCGTCGCCTTCTGGCCGTCAATCGTGAGAATCTTCGGGGCACTCACAATTTTAACCTGCCCTTGGTTTTCTGCAGCCGACAGACGCAGACTCAGGTTGCCCGCTCCACCAAGGCTTCCAAGGGTAAGGCCCAACGCACCACCGGCCCCGCCACCGACAGCAGCAGGAAGGTTAACGGCAAAGTTTGGATTGGACGTGAGAAGTCCCTCAGTCGGTGCAGTAGCATCGTCGGCGCCTCCCGAGATACCCACAATCGAGGGGAACGAGAGTCCCGTGGGATTACCGAATGCGGGTGCCATGGTGAAATTGCCGCCCCACTGGACGCCCATCTCTTCGGAGAAGGAGGTGGATGCTTCGACAATTCGCGCCTCAATCAAGACCTGTGGGAGCTGAACATCAAGGCGGCGCACAATGTTCTCTGCGGCTTCGACGTGTTCCTCAGCGTCCTTCACGATCAGCGTTGACGTGGATTGGTCAACTGTGACCGTTCCCGTCTTAGTCAGGATATTCTTGATGTGATCTTTGAGGGTTCCAAGGTTGGCATAATTGACCGTGATGAACCGCACGACATTGGGCTTGAGTTCCGCAATGGTCTTCTTCTTTTTAAGTTCCGCTTCGAACTCTTCTCGAATGTCGTCGGCCGGAGCGACACGTATGACCCCGGACTCCTTCACGTAGTCGTAACCCTGAGTTTTGAGGATCATATCGAGGGCCAAATCCCATCGAATATTCTCGAGGTGGAAGGTGACCTGCCCTTTAACCTTGTCGGACGCGACGATGTTCACGCCTCCCTCTTTGGCGAGGAAGGTCAGGACGTGTTGAATGTCTGCATCCTTGATCGTTAGGTTGATTTTCTTGCCGGTGAATTTCTTTCGGCCGCGCTTGCGACGCATAAACCGAGATGCTGCTGCGTGTACGGCCCGTCCAGTAGCCTGGCCACCCTCAGCACCGACCACACCGGGGTACGCTTGAACACCTGGCGGCAATCGTTGGCCAGGAATCGTTCGAGGGTCCCGTTTTGCAATCTGCTGTTCGAATTGCCAAAGAACATGCTTTCCTTTGGTAATGACTTCGCCTTGCGCATTTTCCTTGAGGTCAACGACCACGCGCACGGTGTTGGGATCGTCTGCTGAGCGGAAGCTAGAAACCAGCTTGATCGGACCACCAAATGCCGATGTATCGAGACTTCGCTCCAGATTTCGAGGAATACCGGCTCCTTCAAAACGAAGCTCGATTCGCCGTTCGCTATGCCGGATCACCTGGTAGGGCACTGCGTTTGTCCAGGCCATGCGGACAACACCTTTTCCATCTTTCTCTTCGAACGTTACGTCCTTGAGATTCGTACGAGCACGCGGTGCTTGAGGCTCTGGCTTTGCGGTCGCGAGTTTGTTCGCCAAGTTGGTGGCGCGATTCTCGGCGATTTGACGCGCCTTTCGCTCCACTTCGATTTTAGCGTTTTGTACCGCGTACTTCTTACGGAGTTGTTCGAGCTCTTTGTCTGTCGTGCGCGTATTCTTTACTTTCTCTTTCCAGATTTTGAGCCGTTCTCTCGCGTCTGCAAGCGCACTGGCCTTAGCATTTCGAGCCTCCGTGCGGAGTTTCGCAATTTCCTCGGCCCGTGCGGCTGCCTTAATCTCTGCGCTGTCGGCTCGCTTCGCAATTCGTTGGAGTTTAGCGTTCGTCTCCGTCTCCATCTTCTTTTGTGCGCGCTCCGCCAAAATCCGAAGTCGAACAATTTCACGTTCCTTAGCGATACGAACTCGGGCAAGCTCTGCTTCCTTTTGCTTGGCCAGCCGTTCCAGTTCCCGTTCTTTCTTCTTTTGAGCACGGGTTAATCGACCGTTGGCGTTCGCAGCCAGCCGCTCAATCGCTTCTTTCTTCGCAGCTCGAAGCTGCAGCAACTCTTTTTTCTTAGCCTCTTCAAGACGCGCCAGTTCCCGTTCTTTGGCTCGAACGCGGTTCATCTCGATGGAGGCCTTCCGTTCCAACTTGTTGATTTGAGCCTCAGCCGCATATCGGTCCTGCCGGGATTTTGCTTTGAGTGCAGCAAGTTCGGCACCGGTTGCTTTTGCTCGGGCAGCTGCGGTTTTTGCTTTGTCTTTCCACTGGGCCGCTTTGTCCTTCACGCGCTCCAATTGGGAGAGAAGGTAAGTGGTTTCTTTTTCGGCTTTTTCCGTTTTGATCTTTTCTACGCGAACAAGGTCTTGAGCCTGAACCGCCAATTTCTCAGCTTTCTTGGCCTTCGCCATGGCATCCTTGATTCGTTTTTCGTCCTTGGCTGTCATCTCTTTGCTAGCGCGGATGACCAAGGCAACTTTGCGCATCGCTTCAGCTGCTTTCTTTTGTGCCTTAGCTGCTTTTCGCTCGGAGGCGAGTGCTCGGCGATGGGCCTCGGTTGCCTTTCGCTCGGCTTGGCGTTGCTTGCTTTGGAGCCCTACGACCTTGTCCTGGGTTGCTTGAGCCTTTCGCAAGGCATCAGCTGTTGCCAAGTGTGCTTGTGCCGTGGCTGCATCAGACCGTTCAGCACGGGCCTCAGCTTGCTTTGCTCGAGCCTCCGCTTGGACTCGTGCGCGGCGAGCCATTGCGACGACCTCAGCGGGCTTACCCTGGACCTTTGATAACTGTGCAATACGTTCTTCGTGTTCTTTGACACGACGATTCGCCGCTGCCGCGCTTCGCTCAAGCTGAGCGGCTCGACTCTCCACTTGCATCAGACGTTGACGGGTCTCGGCGATCTTAGCCCCTCGATCACTCGCAACTTTGCGGAGCCGGACCAGTTGCTCTTCCTTTGCGTCGAGCAGCTTTTGAGCCTGTCCTGCTTGGCTTCGCAGTCGGTTTGCTTCCCGTTGAGATTGAGCCAATTGCTGCTTGGTATTATTGAGATGTGTCTCTGCGGCAGCGACTTTTTCTTGGGCTTTGCGAAGACTCGTTTCAGCAGCAATGACGCGACTGTTGTCGGGTTTTCTAATCCCTCTCCGTTGGGCTTTCTTTTGTGCTTTACGGGCGGTGCGTGTTGCGACAGCCGCTTTCTTCAGCGCACGGTCTGCAACCTTCTTGGCTGCTTTGGCCCGAGCCTCCGCCTTTTTCGCCCGAACTTCACTCTTCAATTCGGCCTTAGCGGCTCGTTTTGCGAGCGTCACGGCGCGGCGTGCTTGTTTGAGGGCAAGATCTCGTTCCTTCTTGGCACGATGAGCGCGCTCAACAAGCGTGTCGTGTGCGAGTTCAAGCCCCCTTGTCTTCTTCTTCAAGCCCGCATTTTCTCGCTCGAGAGAAAGCACGCGTGCTTCCGCCTTCGCGGCTTTTTGAGACATCAATTCGCCTCGAGAGTTCGCCTTTGCGAGTGCTCGCTGGGCTAAGACTTCATTGTTTTGAGCTTGGCGAAGGGCAACTTGGGCTTCCTTTGCGAGCTGCCGGGCATCCTCAGCGTCGATACGAGCTTTAGCCGCTGCTTTTTCCAGTTTCCCGAGCAGTCGTTTAGCCTTAGTGGTCTTCTTGTTTTGATTTCGAGTGAGGGCTTTGTCGAGGCTTGCGATGCTCTTGGCAGCCCGTCGTTCGGCTCGTTCGGCCTTCGCAGTGGCAGCTGCGACACGTTTCTCTGAGTTTGCCAGTGCTTTTTCGGCGCGTACTGCGCGGTCAATGGCTTGTTTCTCGGCCTTTTGAGCGAGTTTCTCTTGAGCTTGTGCATCTTCCAGATCGACTCGAGCACGCTTGAGTGAGCGCTGAGCGTCGCGGGCGGAGGCTTGATGTTTAGCAGCCTCACGAATTGCTCGATTTGCGACCTTGGTGGCATTTCGTGCGTCCTTTAATGCCACCGCTTTCTCTGCCAATGCGCTTTTCTCTGCGAATTTTGCTATTTGAACTTGCTGATTGGCTTTTTCGACCGCCTTCTCGACTCTTTTTTCCGCAAGAGCGGCCATTTGTTCGGCCTTAGCAGCCTTTTTCTCAGCCTGAGCAACCTGCTTTCCGGCTTGTTTTTTGGCTCGGGCTATCTTTTGGTCTGCCTGTTTTTCAGCCTGCGTCGCGCGAATTCGCTCGCGCGCAGCGTCGCGCTCGGCCTTTTGGGCAAGCTGTTCCGCGGCAAACCGAGCCTGGCGTTCCTTTTCGAGGTTCTCGAGGCGACGGTTAAGTTCTTGTCGCAGACGACTTACGATGCCTTGGGCCGTCTGGGCCTGCTTTTCAGCCTTCGTTGCCCTTCGCTCTTGTCGCGTGAGTGCAAGTTGCGCGTCTTTAAGTTCCGATTTGGCGTCGCGGAGCTGCTTAAGGGCATTATTCGCCCGCTCTCGGATAGACCTGAGCTTATTGGCGGACTGTTGAGCTGCTAGTTGAATTTTCTGAGCATCTTGGCGAGCTTCTTTCAGCGCACGCGCTGTTTCTGCCGTCTGCTTGCTGTTGTTGCTCTTGAGTGCCAACGCCAGCTTGTGAAGCGCCCCTTGGAGGCGTCGTTTATCCTGGATTGAGCGAGATTCCGCCTTTTTTGCACGGCGTTCGGCGTCTGCTGCCGCTGCTAACGCATTGCGAGTCTTGGCTTGAGCGGCCATCGCCTTCTTGACCGCTTTCATTTGCTCTTGTCGTGCTTTATCCGCTTTGGCTTCTGCCTTGCTGGCTTTGGTCTGGGCAGCGAGGGCCTCCTGCCGAGTTCTCTTCGTCTCTCGCTGGGCCTGGGCGACCTTAGCTTCGGTCTCTTGTTGTTTCGTCCGTTGAAGCTTGGCGGCTTTTTTCAGTCGCGCGATTTCTGCACTGAGGGTTTCAGCGCGAGCTTCAGCGCGTTTCGTCTGAGTTTCCATCCGTTCAAGACGCGCATTCACGACGTGGAGTTTATCGGTCGCCTTTTGGGCCTTATTCTTGGCAGCACGGGCCACATTGAGTGCGATCTGTAAATTCCGCTGTGCCTTCTGGGCTTTCCCTTGAACCTTAGCAGCGCGTTCTTGTGCGCGAGTAGCCTGTTTTTGTTGCCTGGAAGCCTCAAGTTCCGCGGCTCGTAGGGCTGCTGCCGTTTGCTTGTCTTGGCGCTTCCGTGCGTTTTCCTTTGCTTTTTTGAGTTGCTTAATAGCTTTCTCGGCTGCTTGTTTCGCCGCCGTTGCGGCTCGCGCCTCGTCGCGAGCGGCCAGTAGAACACGGTGAGCTTCTTTCTTCGCCGTCTCGGCTTGTGCTGCAGCCTTGTTGTTGGTTTTGCGCGCGAGCGCAGCTGAGCCCTTGAGCTTCTCTGTCTCCGCAATCAACTTCGTTCGCTCACGACGAGCCCGGTCGGCTTCGGTGGTCGCTTCTTGTTGGTATCGAGTTGCGAGAGCCGCTTGCTCTTTGAGTTTTGCAAGGTGGGTTTCCGCCGCTTCACGACGCTTCTCGGCTAGCTTTGCTCGCGAGAGTGCTCGCTCAGCTTCGCGCTCTGCATCTAGGCGCTTTCGCTCCTGGTCACGATGAGCTTCAGTCGCTTCGTTTTTCTTCGCGAGAATAACCCGTAGGTCGGCCATCATCTTTTTGTAGTCAGCCGAGGCTGCATCTTTCTTGGCTTCTGCTGATTCAACCTCAGCGTTGAGCTTGGCAACACGCTTCTCTTCACCAACTCGAAGTTTCTTCAGTTCTGCAAGCGCCTTCTTATGGCTTTTGAGCTGGCTCTTTAGAAGACCGATTCGAGCTTTCTCGACTTCAGCCCCACGCTTAACATCAGCGACCTTCTTCTGTTTTGCGGCCAACTTTGCTTGGAGCTTCGCGAGGGCCTGCTGTGCTTTTTGGCTGGCCCGCGTGACCTTTTTAGATGAGCCGACTTCGAGCTTCAGCTTTTTGAGCGCCTTGCTCAGCGCTACTGACCGAGCTTTCTCCTCGGCTAAAGCTGTATGAGAGGCTTTGGTAAGTTCCTGCCGTAGCGTTGCCTTTTGACGTTCCGCGGTCTGCAGTTTTGCTTCCGCCTGAGCCTGAGCAATTCGCGCTTCTTGAAGTGCTCGCTGCTTCATGGATGCAGACTTCGTCGCTTTCGCAAGCGCTTCGTCTTTTCGCTTGAGGGTTGCCTGTAGCGCACGAAGCTTGTGCGATTCTCCGCGCTCTCGTGCTTGTTCAAGGCGTGTCATGGCAGCGTTTCGTTCTCGAGTCGCCTTTTCAGCTTTTTCGGCAGCCTTTTGCTGTGCCAATGCGCGAGCTGCTTTTGCTTTAACGGCATTGAGACGGGCTTGTTCGTCACGAAGTGCGCGTTGGTTGAGCTTTCGAAGCGCCTCTAGTTTCTTCTTTTCTTCAACGATCGCCTTCTTTCGAGCGTTATCCGCGGCAATGGCCTTACCGAGAGCCTCACGTTTTGCGTCAGCGAGCTTGTTGGAGTTTTGGAGTCGTTGAAGTTCGCGGGTCACCCGGTCTGCATCGCTCTGAGCTGCGAGACGCAGCTTGTCTGCTTTTTTTCTTGCGGATTCGATTTCCGTCAACAGAGCTTCGGTGTCCTTACGAGCTCTATGTGCTTTGACTCGCAGTTGTTCTTCACGTAGGCGGGCCTGTTTTATCTCCGTCAGAAGCTTCCGTTCACGTTTTAGTGTTTCTTCAATTCGCTTAGCCTCTGCTTGGGCCTGATTAAGTCTTAGTTCGGGCGTTTGGCGCGCAGAGCCATCGACCATAATCCGCAGCGTCTTACCGACCGTTTCGAGGTCATAGCTGGCAGCGTCGTCGAAGCTAATCACGACCCGTGCCACGCGTCGGTTGCGGGAATCGTACTGGATCAACGAGATATCGTTAATCACGCCATTGCGAACCAAGTGCTTGACCGGCACCTTGGAGACATTGCCATCCACGATATCGATAAAGACCCTCTGGGGGTTCATCAACTTGAAAACCGTAAAGGTCGGTTTGGTGGTCGCCTCGATGGAGATAACTGTTTTATCTCGCGCCTCTTCGACCTTGAGACCCTGAAGGTTATTAGACTTTGTAGACTGGGCGAAAGCCGGGCTTGTCAGCATTGCTGCTGCCAGAACCAAACCAACGCACGCGAGACGTTTTCCTCGCATGATATTCCCCGATGTTTAACCGAACGTTGCGTTTCGCAATGTCCGAAGCTAATTGTTGCACGTGCACCACATTGCTTCGGATCGTAGGCCCGCACTGCAAGTCGGTCAAAAAATGAGGGCTTTCTTGCGGTATCGATCGAAATCGATCTACGTCGCCGCCATGAGAGGGTACTTAGGTAGGGAAGAACTCAGAAAGACTGACGAATTTCTCGTCTTATTTCATATCTTCCGGCTTCAGACCCAAGGTTCCCACGCTTCCAGATCCTCCCTTCATGAGTTTCATCGCCTCGGGTTGTTTCTCACCGATATAAGGCGGTCGAATACTTCCAAGAGACTTCTTCTCACCCTGGCTTTCCAGTTCGATATTGTAGCGTGAGATCCGTTTGACGAGGTAACGTTTCTTACCAATCCAGGTGGGGGGGTTCACTGTGACGGTATGGCCCACTCCTTTGGGATCTGTAACGATAGCTTTGGGTTGAGACGTACCAAGCATCGTGAGGACCAGTGTGTATTCACCCAAGGTGTACTCTTCGAGGGGATGAACATCTTTCTTTTTAGCCTTCTTTGAGTCGACGTCCTCAGCTGGGTCACCGTCAAAGTCGTCGGTTCGGTAAAGAATCTTGGGCCGAGGAATCATTTCGTTGGCGTGAGGCTGGAACACGTTGGTTGTGTATCCCTCCTCAAGGTATTTTTTGAAGGGAGCCGCCAGGAGTTTCCATCCCGGCTTACCGATCTTGAGGCTTACCATTTGGCTGTCGGGAATGGCGGCAGCCTTCTTTGAACCAAACTTCGCCTTTCGAGCGGCCATCATCTTTTCGATATCGTCTTTATTAGATTGATTCTCAGCTTCATCATCATCACAGGCGACAAGGGTCGAAGTTAGCGCAAGTATGACGACGAAGCGTCGTGTGTGATGGCTGTTAAGTAATGGAATGTTCATGGCCTAGACTCGTAGATCGTTGGGACTAGTGCCCCTTACCCTTCTTACGTTTCCTCTTGTTACGTTTAGCTATTTGTTCTTCTGTCAGCGGTTTACCTGTGTATGTGTACACCCGGAGGGTGAGCTTTATCTCAAGCTGCGTTTTTCGGGCCGCGAACTCATACGCATCTAAGCGTCGGATAATGGCTTGTTTGATTTCGTCCTCAGTGAGTCCTGCGTTCGCTTTTGCGCCGGCACCCTGAGTAAAGACACCCTTTGGCAGGTAATCTTTGATGCCTTCGCTCTTAATATCGATAGCATCTAGCGTAACGATGCGGTTGGGCTCGTCTTGAGTGCCTGGGCGAGCAAGATCTGAGAGAAATTTAACCAATACCTGAAAGTTGGCGACGGCCGTCACTTTGACCGGCGTATAGCTTACATAATCGTCGATTTCTGGCTCTTGAGGGTCAAAGGAACGGATGTCTAAGCCCTTCTTTTTCGCGAGCTTATTGAAGCTCTTAACGAATTCAGGCCAGTTTTCGCTTGTAGGCAGGTCGTTCTTGTAGGCTTCAAGGCGAGGTCGAAGAATTTTCGGGTCACTATCTGGGTCGACCTTTACTTCCTTTTTGGTCATCCCTTTCTTTAGTTTTTCAACCTCTTGTTGAACTTTTGCTGCCTCCGCGGTCTTGGCGGCCGCTTGTTCTTCCAAGTCACCGACCACGCCAAAACTAAACAGTACATAAACAACAAGCACACTGCCGGCGAGCACCCCTGCTTTTTTCTTGGGGTCTAAGTTCTCAAGTTCTTGGAGTTTACTGGCCATGCGTATCCTTACTTACCCTTCTTTCCTTTCTTGGCTGGTTT
>MDTD01002038.1_pt1 | contig 28653 bp, 24 predicted proteins | sample 811221 | NCBI WGS metagenome assembly MDTD01 (sample SAMN05326646, study PRJNA326480) | marine metagenome | isolation source: seawater | place: Pacific Ocean: South West | collected 2011 | reverse complement strand
TGTAGACTCTTCTGGACTTTTTTCTACAACACCTGAAGATATTTTTTTGTTTCTAATATTTCTGTAAACCTTATCCCATTCTGCAAATAATAACTTTTCCTCATCCTTAGAAATCCACCTTTTCTTTTTACTACGTATTGTGTCTTTCATACTATTAAAAGCATTTAAAAGAGCTGTCTGAAGCTTTGAGTCATGGTCATCTTTTCTGAATAATAAACTAAATAGAGACTTAAAATTTTCATATACACTAGATCTAGTCTTCTCTTTATAAAAGGTGTAAAGAAAATATATCTTATAGTATAAAAGTTTAAGTCTTGACAAGTTAAAGCAATATTTTTGGGATGGAACTATAGCTAGACTATCTAAAATATGGCTAAAGTAATTTTTATCTAAGGTAATTTTTCCTGAATCAAATAAACTATTAAATAATTGAGTTCCAGGTAGAGCCATATAATAACCTACTGACATATCAGTAACTCCTTGAGAAGCAAGTCTCTTTATAAACTTAATATTTTCTTTTAAATTTTTATTATTATCATGAGGAAAGCCTATCACTATAAAAACTGCTATGTTCAGCCCTGCCTTTGACGCTGAGTCAATGCTTTTAAATAAGTTTTCTGTTTTCATTCTTTTCTTTATAAATTTTCTAGTTTCTTCTGATCCTGACTCTGAAGCATAAGCCATACTTGTCATTCCGGACTTCTTTAATAAGTGTGCAATTTCATCATCTATTGCCTCAGACCTAGTTCCTGTAGGTAATTGCCATGTTATATTTAACTTCCTTTTGATTACCTCCTCGCAAAAAGCTTTTATCCATTCTTTTTTAATAATAGCTGTCAGATCTTGAAAAGGAAAATTTTTAGCATTGAAATGTTTTTTGTAAAATTCTATTTCATCTACTACTTTTATAGGGTCTCTAGGAATCCATCTAGGTAACCACATATTAGGTGCAGAACAGTAAGTACACTGATAAGGACATCCTCGTGTTGCTAGTATTGGAACTGTAATATTTTCTGAATACATACCACCTACAAATCTATTTTGATGATATTTTTTTACCTCAAAGCTGCTCCAATCAGGTAGTGCTATCTTGTCTAAATCTGTCCTTCTCTGTCTTCTAGAGTTTATAACAATTTCATTTTCAAACTTATAGCCTAAGCCTTGAATGTTTTTTAATTTATTTTCTTCCTTAGAACCTACAGCCATTAATTCTATAATTGTCTCTTCTCCCTCCCCCATAACAATGTAATCAGCTTTTGAGGTAGCAAGACAAAACTCAGGCATAGCAGAAACATGTTCACCACCAATAATAATTTTCTTTTTTGGAAATTTTTTTTTTACTAAATCAATTAGTTTTACAACCAGTGGCCATTCGTGAGTAAAAACAACAGTAATACCAATAAACTCACTTTTACTAGAAATTTTACTTATTATTTGTGTTAAACTTTCACCAACTAAATAGCCCTTGTAATAGCCAACTCTGTTTTTGGGCTCATTTCCTACTGCATCAATTATTTGTACTTTAAAATTACTCTTTTTTAAAGCCGATGCGATATATGCAAGCCCAAGAGGCAATGTAATTGAGGTTGTTGCAAACCTAAAAGCTTCAACAGCTGGAGGTCTTATTAAAGTTATATCATAAAAACTAGATATTTTTGACATAATCTATAAATAATCTAAAATAATTAAATGTTATCATACTAACAATAAATTTTTTAATGTATATAAATTAATGTTTTGCCTAACTTATAAGAATTTATTATATTTTAATTTTTATTATTTCACGTGATTATATTTTGGTAAGTTTAAAACAAAAAGAAGATTTTTTCTTTTCTACTTTTAAAGAAATAAATGGCTTATTCAAAAAATATAAAATCAAAGCTTGGGTGGATGCTGGAATATTATTAAAATATTTTAGAAATCAAAATATTTTTCCATCATCAGATATGGACTTTGGAGTAAAATCTAAAGATTTAAAAAATATTATGGATCTCATTAATAACTTAAAAATTAAAAACTACAAAGTTGCGACCTTAGGAAATTTTCCTTTGTTATTTGAAGGCTTGAGCATTCAAAAAACATTTGAAAATAATTTTAAAATAAATATAGATATTTATATTTATTATCCTATAAAAATTTTTTTATGTCGTCCAAATATGCACAAACCTCTAAAACAAGACTATTTTTCTGTTTTATTGTTTATACTACTAAATAAACTTAATAAAATAAAGTCTCATAGTATTATTTCAAATTTTGTATTTTTTAATTTTATCTTTTCTAAAATTATTTTTATCTGTTCCTGGATATATTTTAAATTTGCTCAAACCACCCAGTTTGCTATTCCTTCTGAGTACCTTAATGAGCTTGCAGATGCTAAAATAAATAATAATCATTTTTTGATCCCAAAAAATATTAAAAAATATATTATTTGGCGTTATGGACCTGAATGGCATATACCAAACAAAAACTGGAGATTAACAGACGGAAAGATGGTATTTTTAAATAACCTAAAATTTTTCTGGGGCTACTACAGTTCAGCTAAAAAAATAAAGACTAGAACATTTAATAATAAAACAAGTGAACCAAAAAAAAAATCTATATTTAAATTTAGTAAGGAAGAAGTCCTAAAAATTAAGAAATCAAAAATAAAATCTCAATTATATTGAAGTAAAGATTATGAAAAAATTTATTTGGAAAACAAAAGGACAAACCTTACTTTGGCTTAGCGACAAAGTGAAAAAATCTAAAGTTCCTTTTTTGCTTACTTTTAAGCTTTGCGACTGGAAAAAAAAACCTGACTTAATTCTTAAAAAAATTAAGCAAAATTTCAAAAATAAAAATATAGCTATAAGATCGTCAAGTATTAATGAAGATACAATTAATACTTCAAATGCTGGAGCATTTGAGAGCTTTTTAAATATTCCATGTAGCAAAAATAAATTAGTAACTGGAAAAATTAATGAAGTATTTAATAGCTATAAAAAAAAAAATATGAATGATGAAGTTTTAATACAAGAAATGATAGAGGATATTGCTTTTTCAGGTGTAATTTTTACGCATGAAATAAAAAATAAAGCACCATATTACTCTATTAATTATGATGACATTTCTGGTTCTTCTACTACCGTCACATCTGGAACATCTACATACAGCAATAAAACGTTATATGTACATAGACACTCACTTAGTTCTGTAAAATCAAGAAGGTTTTCTAAATTATTAAAATCTACTTTAGAAATTGAAAATTTGTTTAATAACAATGAATTGGATATAGAGTTCATAGTAACGAAAAATCAGAAAATAAATATTTTACAAGTTAGACCTATTGTTAATAAAAATACTCTAAGAAAAAATGATTATTTGCTAATAAGTAAATATATTAAAAAACTAAAATTAGATTTGAAAAAAAATTATTTCAATAAAGATAAAATAAAAGAAGCTACTCCTTTATTTGGACAAATGCCAGATTGGAATCCTGCTGAGATGATAGGAGTGATTCCTAGAAATCTAGCTTATTCTCTATATGAAACGCTAATTACCGAAGATGTGTGGTGTTTAGCTAGAGAAAAAATGGGATACAAAAAGTCTAAGAGTAGATCTTTAATGTATAATTTTTCTGGCCATCCTTTTATTGATGTAAGGGCTAGTTTCTATTCTTTCATACCTAAAAAATTAAATTCAAAAATAACTAAAAAATTGGTTGATTTTTGGGTAAATAATTTAAAATTATTTCCAGAATTTCATGATAAAATAGAATTTGAAGTCGCTATAACTACTTTCTCATTTAGCATTAAAAAAGAGATAAAAAAATTACCAATAGAAATTTTTTCTTTAACAGAAAAAAAGGCTATAGAAAAAGCATACTACGAGCAATTTTTAAAATTAATGATACCAAAATATCAAGGATCATTACATTACTCAAATAAAGAAATTTTAAAACTAAACGTTCAATTAGAAAAAATATATAAAAATAATGAGGTCTCTATTACAGATTTAATTGATCTGTGCAGACTCTATGGGACTTTACCTTTTGCAAAACTAGCTAGACATGCATTTATAGGCACTAAAATTATTATGTCATTAGCAGAATATAAAGCCATCAAACCATCAAGAGTATCTACATATTTGTCATCAATAAAAACTATATTGTCAGAGATGTTAGAAGATATTCAAAAGCTAAAGGATAGTTCTTTAAGTATACTAGAATTTAAAGCAAAATATGGACATTTAAGACCAGGAACATATGATATTACCTCAAAATGCTATAGAGAACTTGATCCTATAGAAGTATTTGGAGATAGACAAATAAATAAAAGTCATAGCAAATTTAAATTAACGAACTTGGAAGAAAAAAAAATAAATGAGGCAATTAAATATTATAAGCTTCCTTTCAAAAATTCTTTTGAGCTTTTGAGTTATGTTAAACTATCTATTCAGTCGAGAGAATCTGCTAAATTTAATTTTACAAGAATAATTGATTTAATTTTCAAAAAAGTTAAAGAAATTTCCCAAAATAATTTATTTAGAATTAATGATTTATCGTATTTAAGTATACAAGATATAATTTTAATTGAAAAAAAAAATAGTAGAAAACTAAAAAAACAAATATTAAATAAAATAAATAAAAATAAACAAAAACATAAAATTTTTTCTTGCATAAGATTACCTCAATTAATTATGGACCCAAATCATTCTGCTGTTATTCCTTTTCAAGTATCTTTGCCCAACTTTATTACAAATAAAATTCTAGAGGCCTCTACTATACTTTTGGTTGATTATGATTATAGTATAAATCTTGAAAATAAAATTGTTTTTATAGAAAGTGCTGACCCTGGATATGATTGGTTATTTACCACAAAATTTACCGGATTAATAACAAAATATGGAGGGGCAAACTCACATATGGCTATAAGATGTGCAGAATTAAAAATACCGGCCGCAATAGGTTGCGGGGAACAATTATTTGAACAATTGAAAAAATGTAATAAAATAAGATTAAATTGTGCTTCTTCAATAATACAACCCTTATAGGAAAATAATGATAGTTTGGATAATAGGTATAGCAGGATCTGGAAAAACAACTTTAGCTAAGCTGTTGCATAAAAATATTAAAAAAAAAAAAAAACCTACTGTTTTAATTGATGGAGATCATATCAGAGAATTATTTTCTTATGATTTAGATTACACTATAGAAGATAGATTGAAAAATGCTAAGAGAGTTATGAGGTTATGTCAATTATTAGATTCAAATAACATTAATGTTGTGTGTGCTATTTTGTCAATTTCAGAGAGAGATAGAAAGTGGTGTAGAAAAAATTTTTCTAAATACGTTGAAATTTATATTAAATCAAATATTGATATCATTCAAAAAAGAGGTTCTCGAGAAATTTATGATGACTTTGATAAAGGCTTGACTAAAAACGTAGTTGGAAAAGATATACTATTTGAAGAACCTACTAAACCAAATATCATAATCAATAACAATAATTCTAAAAATAAATTCTTAGAAAATTGTAAAAGTATTATAGAAACTATTATTGAAAAAATTTAATGACCTACAAATATACTAACATAGACCCCTTTAGCAATAGAAGTTTGTATATGTATTGTAAGTTTGAAAAAATTTCATTTCTACATACATATGAAGATAATAGAGCTTTAGCTATTAAAAAAGCTTACGAAAAATTAAATAAAAATGAGTTTACTTATGTAGAAGAAAATTGGTTAAAAAACCTGAAAAATAAATTAGAATATTCTGAAATTTTGGAAAGTTTTAGCAATACAATTAATGCCAAAATTAATTTTTTAAAAAAAGAAATTAAAAAAAATAATCTTAATGAATTAGCTTCTTCTTTAGATATTATTTACAAAAAGCCTGACTTTAAGTCAAAAGAAAACATAAATATTTTGAATTCTATAATTAAATCTTATGAAATTAAAAAGATATTATATTTATTAAATGAAAATATAAAATTAGATAAAAAATTATATAATGATTTTATAGAAAGTTATCATTTTGTATTTAGCCTAGTTCTGATCAATGCAACTCTTAATCTAGTTAATCAGTATAAATGTTTTAATACTTTATTGAAATTGAATGATTTAATGATTTATAGAATGGAATATGCTCATTTAATTAATCATATTTTTTTACTTTATTCTTTAGTTTTAGAAAATAAAATTTTTAATGTTATAAAAAAAAAAATGATAGGAAGTTAAATGGAATTTATAAGTATTCTGGCACATACCTCAAGGTCACAGGCATATTTACAAACTTTAGTGAAAAATAAAATTTTTCCTAAAAAAGTAATCATTTTAGATGATCATAATCAAAAAAAGTTAGGAAAGTTTAATAATGCAGATTATGCTATGTTAAATAACACTTATGAATTAGAAGCGGCACATATGAAACCTAAAGAAACTTTAATAGAAACATTAAATAAAAATAATATTAAGTTTGATACTATCAATAATCCAGATGTAAATTCAGATCAATTGTTTTCAGTAATATCTAAATCTAATATTAAATTAGCTTTAGTATCTGTTTACGCAGGTCAAATATTAAAAGAAAAGATTTTAAGTTTAGATAAAAATTATCTTCATATTCATGGTGGTATTCTTCCTGAATATAGAGGTAGTACTACTATGTATTACTCTTTGTTAAAATCAAATACCCTAGGAGCTTCTGCAATTTTTCTTAATCAGGGTATAGATACAGGTGATATTATTTATACTAAAGAGTATAAAGCTACTTTTAGCTTAGAACTCTTGGACCTTGTTTTTGACCCTTTAATAAGAGCTGATGTGCTTATTAATACTATAAGAAAATTAAAATCAAATAATTATAAGGTTAAGCAACAAAAAAATAATGTAGGAGAAGATTATTTTGTTATTCATCCAGTATTAAAACATATTGCAATACTTAGGAAAAACTAATGTTAGTAGGTATAACTGCTCAAAAAATTAAACATTCTTCATACAATGAGATTGGTTATTATGTCAATGAAAAATGGCAATTACTTTCTAAAATAATAGGAATTAAGTTAGTTATCCTTACTAGTTTAGATATGACAGAAGAATTGATAAATAATAAAACTATCGGCGCTATTATATTGTCTGGAGGTGGCAATTTATCAGCTTCTTTTCCTCAAAGTAATAATTCTACTGAAATCGAAAATAACACTGACTTAGAAAGAGAAAAAATTGAAAAAAAACTTTTAGAATTTTCTCTATCCTTACAAATTCCTCTTTTAGGTGTTTGTAGGGGCATGCAAGCAATAGGAAGATACTTTGGAGCAAAACTTATTTCAGTTAAAGAGCATACAAATACTAGACATAATCTTAATTATTTTTGCCCAGTAATTAAAAAAGAAATTAATAAAAATGTTAACTCATACCATAACTTTGGATTTTCATTATCTTCTATAACATCTGAATTTGAAATAATTGCTAGTCATATGAATATTATAGAAAAGTTTGTACATAAGAAAAAAAAAATAGTAGGTATAATGTGGCATCCAGAAAGAGAAGAAAAGTTTTGCTCTTTTGATATAGAACTAATAAAAAGATTATTTAATTTATAAAATGAAAATTATAATATTAGCAGCAGGCAAAGGCACAAGATTGGGGAAGCTCAACAAAAACAAACCAAAATGTTTACTTAAAATTGGTGGTAGTAGTCTAATAGAGAGGAATATTTATCTTTTTAATAAAGCGAATTTAGAACCTATTATTGTAACTGGATTTAAGAAAGAAAAATTAAATTTTTTGAATGTTACAACTGTTTTTAATCATGATTATAACACTACTAATATGTTATGGTCATTGTATTCAGCTAGGGAACATATGTATGAAGACTTTCTAGTTTGTTATTCAGATATTTTAATTAATACGAAGCAAATTATAAAATTAAAAAAATTTAAGAATGGAATAGGACTTCTTATAGATAGAGATTGGCTAGACTATTGGAAATTGCGGTTTAGTGATCCATTAAAAGATGCAGAGTCTTTAAAATTATCTCAAAATGGGTATATAACTGATATTGGACAAAAAGAAAAAAGCTTAAGTAATATTCAAGGTCAATATGTAGGCTTTTTTAAAATATCTGGAAAAAAAAGACTAAACTTTATAAAAAAATTAAAAGATTATTGTGAAAATAGGAGCACTAGGGATAATGCAAAAAAAGCATATCTTACTGATTTCTTTCAATTATTAATAAAAAGTAAATTTAAGATCAAAGCAATTTTTACAAATGGGGGATGGGTTGAAATTGACACCCCTTTCGATATTAAGGCTGCTCAAAAATCTGGAAGGCTTAAGGTTATAAAAAATAGCTTAAATCAAGCTATTAATTAAAAAAATTTTTTTGCCAATTTAGACCTAAATTTATTTTTTCCGCAATAAGTGTGTATAAAGAAACATAATTTCTAGGTACATTCTTGCTTACACAAAATTTAAGAAAATTAATATCGCTAAAGCCACATATATTCTCTGTCCAATAATTTAGATATTTTTTTTCAAATAATCTCCATTTCTTTTTTCCAATAAAAAAGAAAAAAGCTTTAAAAAATAACCTAATTAAAATCATCCATTTTGGAGATATATGTTTACTAAATTGAAAATTATCTGTCCATACTCCACCAAAGTTTAATATTTTTAAAGTTTCTTTATATAGCTTCTGATCTAGCTTGTATTTAAGAGGTACTTTCTCCCAAAATTTAATATAAGATTTATTCCAGAGAGGTAGCAACCAATTAAGGTTATAAAAGTCATATATTCGCTGGCTGTTTACAACATACTTTGTTTGTCTGTTCTCATACTCTAATAATTCAATTAATCCAAATAAAGGTACTTTAAAATTTTTCAATTCTAATGACATTTGAAAACTTAATTCTTTTTTAATTATATCTTTATTACATCTTGTATTTAATGTATTCCATAATGAATAATGTTTTTCAATATGAGCTTCAATTATTTTTTCTAAATGAAGCTTTAAATTCTTTTTGTCTATTAAAATCCTAGCAACTGGTTTTGGAATATGTCCTCCTGAGATAAAATCTCCAGAATTACCATTAATTATAATATCTTTTTTTTTAATAAACCCTTTATCAACCAATTCATTTATAGCATATAAGCCTTGAATTGTAGAGGTTGCGCATCCATCTGCACTATCTTGTAAATATTTTTTATATTTTTTAGTTTTGTAAAAACTTTTTGCCTTTTGATGATTAATCTCCACAAAAGTCCACTCATACCCTAATTTTTTTGATATTTTTTTTGATGCCATAGCTTCATAATTATTTTTAAGTCCGTATGAAAAGCATTTTACTTTATTATAATTAAAATGCTTTAATCCTGATGCAATTAACCTTGAGTCTAATCCTGCAGATAAGGGGATAATAATTGTATTACCCTTAGCATCTTTAATAATTTTTTTTATAATATTTTTTATTTGTTTGCTAAGTTTTAAAATATAGTTTTTGTAAGAAATCTTATTATTTTCGATAGGTAAAAATGAAAAATATCTTTTACAATAAAATTCTTGTTTGTTTTTATAAAACAAAAAACTTCCAGCTTTTAAACACTTTATGCCTTGCCATAATGTATTATCATTTGTAGTATAACCGGACATTCTAAATGCAGTAACTTGATTGTGGTTAATTAATTTTTTTTCTAATAAGTTAGCCTGCGCTGAAAGTTGCAGATGCCCTCTGGCTAAATTCCAATATATTGGATACCCTCTTGAGTAATCAACTGCTGCTAATGTCCAAGAAGGAGTTGAAATAATAATACCAAAATGATCTCCTAAAAATTGTATAATTTTCTTACAAAACCTAACGTCTATTACTTTTGCTTTCTCTATGAGATAAACTATATCATCATTAATATTTTGATTACTAATGCCTGCACGCCATATAATAATATTGTTTTTTTTATAACAAGACCACTGCTTTAATTTTCCTGGAATGAATTTTACTCTTCTCATAAAAACTTCTAAATAAATAAATACATAAAATTAATCATTTATAATATAATCAGTTCAAGTAGCATTAACTACTTTTTTCTATTAAATTCATATAATGCAATACTAGTAGCTTGCACAACATTTATACTATCGAGATCATCATTTATAATCGGTATCCTACAAAGAATATCGCAGTTTTGTCTTACTAAATTTCTTATTCCTTTACTCTCTGAACCAATAACTAAGGCTTTTTTTTGTAAATAAAAGTTTTGTTCGTAAAGGTTAATGCAATTTTCAAACATCTTTGACTCTAGTCCAACTATCCACCAATTTTTTTTTTTTAGTGATTTAATTATATTTACTAAATTGGGAACTTTAATGATATTGATTTTATCTAATGCGCCTGATGCTATACTAGCTATATAGGCATTCTCTTCAGGCATAAACCGATCAAGAATTATAATGTTTTTTATTGCATAAGCATAAGCAATTCTAAATAGGGCTCCTAAGTTATTAGGATCATTAAGTTGATCTATTATTAAAATTAATTTTTCTTTTTTAATGTCTTTTTCAATTATAGTGTTTTGTCTTATTTGGAGTTTTTCAACTTTTAGTGCTAGCCCTTGATATTTAGCCAAATTACCTATTTTTTTTTTAATATTTGGTTTGCTAACAACTTCTATTTTAATTTTTTTTTTTATTTTTTGCTTAAAAAAAAACTCTTTATAGTACTTTAAAAATTTTTCTTCTATTAAAAAATTTAATACTTTTCGATGCGGGTTCTGTATCGCGCTTTCAATGGCGTGTTTGCTGTACATCCAATAATAATTACTAGTTTTATTCATCGTAAATATACTAGCATAAAAAAAAGTTGTTATGTATTCTATAAGTAAATAAGTTATTTATAATAATTTATTAATATTTTTACATAAAAGTAACTAAAATTTAGTATTGTAAGAATATAGTTTACATTGTATTTATATAAATATTATTAAAATGCCGGATTAGCTCAGTCGGTAGAGCAACTGATTTGTAATCAGTGGGTCGGGAGTTCAAATCTCTCATCCGGCACCATATAAAAATCTAAAACTTTATAATTTACTAATAATTTACATATACTAAAAAGTATATTTTAACCAAGGAAATTATTAAGTAGGCATTATTGATAATATACTGAAGTACTAGAAATTCTTAATTTGATATTATAATAAAATAACACTATAAATAATATATGAGCAAATTGATAGAAAATATAACTATTTTTGATACAACTCTCAGAGATGGGGAACAAGCACCAGGTGCTACTATGACTATAGATCAAAAATTAGATATAGCTAAGCTATTAGATAAAATGAAGGTCAATATAATTGAAGCTGGATTCCCTGCCTCCTCTGAAAATGAATTTAATGCTGTAAAAAAAATTTCACAAATTCTTAATTTTTCAAAAATTGCTGGACTGGCCAGAGCTAATAAAAATGATATTTACGCCGTTCATGAAGCTACAAAAAATAATAAAAATAGAAGACTTCATACTTTCATTTCCACAAGTAATATTCATATGAAATATAAATTAAAAATGCAACCAGATGATGTCTTAAGAGCAATAAAGGAAAGTATTCAATATGGTAAGAAATATTTTGATGATATTGAGTGGTCATGCGAAGATGGTACTAGATCAGATATTGAGTTTCTTTATAAATGTTTTGATACTGCAATTAAAAGTGGTGCAACTACTGTAAACATTGCAGATACTGTAGGATATACTATGCCAGATGAATTCCAAGACATTATAAGTAAAATAAAAAATAATGTACCTAATATTGATAAGGTAATATTTTCAGTTCATTGTCATAATGATCTCGGATTTGCAGTGTCTAATTCAATATCAGCTCTTAATGTAGGAGTGAGACAAATAGAGTGTACTATTAACGGTTTAGGAGAAAGAGCTGGTAATGCCTCATTAGAGGAAATAGTAATGGCATTAAATACACGTGCCGATATTTTTCCTTACAGAACATCAGTTCTAACAAACTATTTAACTGAAATATCTGATAAAGTTTCAACTTATAGTGGTTTTAATGTTCCACCAAATAAAGCAATAGTTGGTAAAAATGCATTTGCTCATGAATCAGGTATTCATCAACATGGCGTTATAATGAACCCCCAAACTTACGAGATTATTAAACCAAATAAAGTTGGAGCCGATGGATCAAAAATAGTTATGGGAAAACACTCCGGTCGAAATGCTTTTAAATATAAATTATTAGAGATGGGGTTTAATCTTAAAAATAATGAAATAGAGCATGCTTTTCATTTATTTAAAAAGTTGGCAGATTCAAAAAAAATAGTTTCTGACAAACAGCTCAAAGAGCTTATAAAATCTATATAAATAAATGAATAAAATGAAAGAAAAAAAATTTTACGGTAAAATAGAAAATTCTTTATCAAATTTTCCTATAAATGGATTTGCAAAACTAGGCTTAATCAAAGAGAGAAAAAAAATAGAAGCTTTGCGAAAATATATTAATTCTAAGAAGGTTCTAAGTAAAAACATTTTTTACTCTTCTGAAGAAGAATTTATGAAAAAAGGTCGCTGGGAAAAGTATGCACCAGGAACTAACCATAATTTTTTAGAAAATATAGACATAAGTTTTATAGAACAAAATAATACTTTTGTTAAATCAGCTACCAAATTGTTAGGAGCAGACTATAAAATAATTAAAAAATCTATTATTAGATCAGTTTCTAGCAAATATTTACCAGCTTGGTTAAAACTATATATAAAAGATATAGGTAGACCAAATCTAAATCCCTTTATTAAAGATGAATATCAGGATATACAACACTTTTACTGTACTGATTACCATCAGGATAAAACAAGACCTAAGTCTAATTTTATTACTTTTTATCTATATTTAGATCATGTAAACAGAGAATATTCAGCACTAAGAATTTTAGAAGGATCTCATATTTTAGGAATGACACCTTATCCCCATAATTTGAGAAGATCTTATCATAATAAAAAAGTTTGGTATTATACTGATATAAAAGGTAAAACAATTAATTGTACAGAATACGATATCACAGGAGGGCCAGGAACTTTATCCTGTTTTCATGGGCTTACTTTACACGGTACACCTGTAAATAACTCAAAAGATCCTAGAATATCAATTAGATTTTTATTAGCTCCTAAAAAATTAAACGAGGAAAATATTTTTTATTTAGCGAATAGAAATATTACAGGCCCTAAAAGTATTAGTATACATAGAAGTGATGTAAATAAAAAAGGTAAATACTTACGGACTGGTAGTGCATTAGAAGGATATGAGATCTGAGCTTGTTCATAAAGAAAGAAATAAATACATATTTAAAAAAGTATAACAAAATCGTTATATGGGGGGCCGGAGGTTTAGCAAAAACTTCTTTAAAATATTGGTTGTCTAAAAATTGTATTGTATACATTGTAGATGATTATCTCCATAATAAAGAGCATAAAATTAATCAAATACCTATATTTCACAGCAGTTATTTAAAAAAAAATAAGCCTGACTTGATAATAGTCTGTAGTAGCGCTTATCTAGATATTTTTAATAAAATTCAAAAAATGAACATTAAAACTCAATATAAATATATTTATGAATTATTTTTATTAAATAATGATAATAAATCAGAATTAAAAAATTTATACATAGATTTATTGGCAACTAAAAATAGTAATATTTTAAAATTAATTATTCTCAAACCACAAATTTTTGTAAATATTACATATAGATTAAGTAAATACTTTAAAAAAAATATTCTTACTTTTCCTTTTTATTTAATATTTTACTTAATGCATTACTTTGTATGTGCAATTTTATCCATTCAATTACCACTAAATGTAAAAGCAGGCCCTGGCCTAGTTTTTGCTCATCCTGGCACTATAATATTTACAGGCAAAGCTGTATTAGGGTCTTTTGTCACTATATATCATTGTTGTACTGTAGGAACTAATCTAAAAGGAGGCAGTCCAAAAATAGGAAACTTTGTAACCATATTTTCAGGCTCGCATATATTAGGACAAACAGAAATTAGAGATTTCTCAATTATAGGTGCTTTATCTTTATTACTTGATTTTAAAGGAAAAAGTTATACAACTATAGCAGGAATACCAGCTAAAACTAAAAAACAATATTTAAATTTAAAAAAATGAACTAACATAATTAATATGAAGCTAACTTATTTCTGCAATACTATGTTTCTTTTAGAAGGAAAACAAACAAAGGTTTTATGTGATCCTTGGATAACTACCAACTTTAATTCAAGTTCTGGTCTATATAATCTTCCAGAGCTAAAAACTACTCATAAAAAATTAGCAAATTATAAGCCTGATTTTATATATATATCTCATACACATCCAGATCATTTTGACCCCCTAACTTTGAGTTTTTTTCCTTTAAATACTCCTATATTGGTTTCATGGTATAAACATAACTTTACTGAGATAGCTGTTAAAAAACTAGGATTTAAAGATGTAAGAGTTTGTAAAAAGTATGAGTATTTACAACTTAATGGAAAAGATAAGTGCTGGATAGAGCCTTCTGAAAAATATAGCCAAGTAGACTCCTTAGCAATTTTTGAAATTGATGGTTTTAAAGTTTTCAATGCTAATGATTGTGGCTTTCATCAAAAGCAATGTGATTTTATAAGCAAAAGGTTTAAAACTATTGACGCTGCCTGCATACCATCTGGAATGCAAGGACCTTATCCGGCTTTTTACGAAAACTTAAATATTAATCAAAAAAAAATTGAATCAAATATTAAAAAAATAAAAAATTTTAACAGTGTATTAAATTACTTAAAAACATTAAAGCCAAAAAAATTTTTTCCATTTACTGGAGGTGCTGCATATACAGGAGAAAAAGCATTATTAATGCAATATTGTGGAGTAGGAACAGCAAAAGAGCTAGAGGCTTATATAAATAAAAAAAATATTCAAACAGATACAATTCTTCTATCAGAAAAATGCTCATATGACTTCTCTAAGAATAAAGTGAAAGGTAAATTTATTAATCATACATTTAAAAATATGGCGCCTTATTTTAAAAAAATAAGTAAATTAAGTAGCCCTTTTAGCAAAGGAGGTAAATTTTGGGTACACCCATCAGAAAGAATAGATCTAACAAATTTAATAAAAACAGCTAGAAGTAAACAAATGATTTGGCAAGAAAGATACAAAATCAAATCTGATTTAGTGTTTTTTATAGATCTTGGTCAAGAATTTCTTTATAGAATGTCCTTAAAAGATACTGAAGTAATAAGATTTTCAGAAAAAAAAATTAAAGAAAAAAGGTATGAAATATTTAGAATTCCTTATTCTTTATTTATTGCTTTTTTGACAAGACACTATAACTACTCTAACCTCAAAACGCAATTTGTTACTTTCTACAGAAAACCGAATGTATTTTTTCCAGAGTTGCATATATTAATGAGCCATCTTCACCTATAAGATAGATGAGGCCATCAAAAAATATAATGAACCTTCTTCTCACGGCAGATTATATTTTAGTAGAAAATTTAGACACCTATAAATATTTAGAGAGTTTAAGCCCTAAAATTAAAGCAAGAAAAATTTCTTTCAATCCGTCTTTAGCAATAACTAAAAGCCTAAATATCACTTCCTTAGATCAAATGCTTTCTAAGAGCTTTTATTCTAGGTTAAATAAAAACCTTAAAAAGTATACAAGTCAAATCTACAATACAATATTAAAAGAAAAAAAAAACCCTTATCTTGCTAGAGTAGTATCTGATTTTATTATAGACAAAGAAAACCTCCTAGTAAGATTGCACCAGATATTAAAAGCCTGTAAAAAAAAAAAAATAGTTGTTATTGAACCATATTTTAAAAAAACTGAAGTAGCCAATTCTATAAACAGCAATTTATATGAAGTTTTAAAACTATTAAATAATGTTAACGTCGTAAAATTTAATCATTTGCTAATAAATCAGCAGGATTTAGCGAGAGATCCTAAAACAAGTTTTTGGATTAGATTAAGTTTTGAAAGCATACTTAGTATAACATTTAGAATTTTTGCAATAATTTCAAACTATATACATAAATTTTATAAAAAAAATGTTATTTACTATTCACATGAAAACTCTCTTTTAAAAGGCTCTGTAGCTAATTTATTGTTTAAAGGTTTTGTGTTAAAAAAACTATCCTTACCTTATAATATTTTATTAAAAAACAATCTAAATATAAAATGGACATCAGAAAAAAAAATTTTTAAGGAATTTATAAAAAGTATTATAGGAAATAGCTCTTATAAAAAAATTAATTCTTTTTTAATAACTGAGCTTAAAAATGAAATTTTTAAATATTATTATTATAAAAAAGAAGCAACAAAAATAATTAATAATAATGTTAAAGCTTTATTAGTAGGAACACCCACTTCTATTAGCGAAATTGTTTCAATAGAAGTATCTAATAGTAAAAAAATAATTACAGCTAGCTTTCAACATGGCATCTCAAAAGAAATTTCAAAAGATATATCATGTATAACTACTATGTTTGAAACTAATTTGGTTAACTCTTATTTCGTTTATAACCAATCAATCTTAAAAACATTACGGGATAATAAGTTTAACATCTCAGAAAATTTTAATGTTGGACTACCTATAGATATGAAATCATCTATCTCTAAAAAAATAGTTAATAATTATAGAGGAGATATACTTTATGCTTCTACAAACTTATATTGTGGAAATAGGGGAATTCCAAGCAGGTCAGGATCCAGTGATTTTGATAAAGCAAAGTTTGAATTAGATATTATAAACAGTGTTTTTAAAAAGCTTCCAAAAAAAATACATTTCAAGCCTTACTTTTCGAAAAGATATACAGGTCAAAACGTAGAGTTAGAAAAGGTTAAAAAAAGTAAAAATATAAAACTCATAACAAATGAGATAGATTTGAGGTATTTATTAAAATATTATAAAATTATAATAACTTCTAGAGCTACTAGTACTATAGGCTGGTGTCTTTTATCAAAAAAACCCGTTATATACATAGAAACAATTGATAACAGATTAAATAAAGAGTCATATAATGCGTTTAAAAAAAATTTATTTTTCTATGATATTAGAGATAGATATTGGAAAAGAGACTTAAAAAATCTTTTATCTAAGCCCACTGTAGAAATTGAAAATATGTGGAAAAGTAATACTACCAACAGAAAAAAATTTATAAAAAAATTTTTTGGAGATATTGCTTCAAATGCTGAATGGAAATGTGCTAAAATTTTATTAGAAAAAATGAATTGATATGGCTCCTAAAATAAATATTTGTATTACTTGTGTTGGTGGGCGCTTAATATATGATATTATTAGAAGCATTAGAGATGCAGATGACTACAAAGCTAATATAATTGGCGTAGATGCTAATAAAGATGCTCACGGTAGGTTATTATGTGATAAATTTTATTTGGTACCGGATTCTGAAAGACAACCAAAAAAATGGTTGCAAAGCATTCTTCAGATAAATAAATCAGATAAAATTGATGTTTTGCTAGTTTTTTCAGAAGGAGAAACTCTGATAATATCTGAAAACAAATCTATTTTTAAAAAGAATAAAATTAAAATAGCTGTTAATGATTACAATAAAGTTATCAATTTAATTGATAAATATATTCTTATGAAAAGTCTCAAGGAAAATGGATTGGACGTTGGAGTTTTTTCAAAAATAGATTCTAAAAATGACTTCTTAAATATAGCTAAAAAAATTGGATACCCTTCTAAGAAAATAGTTTTTAAACCAAGGATAAGCAGAGGTAGTAGAGGCGTTTTAATAGCTGATAAAAATTTAAAGCAAGTGAAACATTTAGTTCCAGGTAGGTTTTGCTTATCAGCTAATTTAAATTTGCTATTGAATGAATGTACCAATAATGGTGTTAAATTTGAAAAATTACTATGTATGCCCCATTATAAAGGTGCTGTTTGGGATGTAGATTTATTAGCAGATAATGGTAATATAATTAATATCGCTGCTAGGGTTAGACAACTTAAAAACCCTTATTGGCCAACAAGTACTGGTCATAAATCTTCTAATTTAAAAAAAATAATAGATTATGCAACAAAAGTTTGTACCATACTAAAATTATCTGGTCCTAATGATTTTGATATAGTTTTGGATGAAAAAGGTTCTCCTAAAATTCTTGATGCGGCATCAAGATATAGTGGATCAGTAGGAGTATCATATGTTTCAGGTATAAATATGCTCTCACAAACTATAAGATATATATTGAAATTACCTTATAAAAAATTTAGATTTAAAAAAGGGTTAGTTTTAAGACCATATACAACTATGACTTCTATTCCTGCTAAAAATGAATTAGACTTTTTATAATGATCGCTACAAATATACTATTAAATAAAAATGTTTTAGTAACTGGTGGAACAGGTTCTTTTGGAAGAAAGTTTATCGATCATATATTAAAAAAACAAAATCCATCTAAAGTAATAGTATTTAGTAGAGATGAGCAAAAACATTTTGAAATGTCTCAAATCTACCCTGAAAATAAATATAAAAATGTTAGATATTTTATAGGTGATGTTAGAGACAAAAATAGAATGATACGAGCTTGTGCAAATGTTGATATTATAATTCATGCTGCCGCAATGAAACATGTTTCATTATCTGAATATAATCCTACTGAATGTATATCTACAAATATTCAGGGAGCAGAAAATATAATAGAAGCAGCTATAAAAAATAATGTGAAAAAGGTAATCGCACTCTCTACGGATAAAGCAGCTAACCCAATTAACTTATATGGTGCTACTAAACTATGTTCTGATAAATTATTTGTTGCAGCTAATAACTTAGCCGGCAAACATAATACAAGGTTTTCTGTTGTAAGATATGGTAATGTGATAAGATCAAAGGGTAGTGTTATTCCTCATTACGAAAAGATCCTTAAGTCAGGAGAAAGCAAGTTACCTCTTACTGATATTAATATGACTAGATTTATTATTAGTTTAGAAGAAGGCGTTAACTTTGTAATGTTAGCACTTTCAGAGATGTCTGGTGGAGAAATTTTTGTACCCAAGCTTCCAAGCATAAAAATTCTTGATTTAATAACGGCTATGGCTGGAGAAAATAATTATAAAATAGTTGGAATTAGGCCTGGAGAAAAACTACATGAAGTAATGATACCTATGGAAGAATCGTTAAATTGCATAGATATGAAAAGTTATTATATAATTCAACCTATGTTCTCTTGGTGGAATACCAATAAATTGAAAGCTACTATATTAAAAAATGGTAAATCTGTTTCAGAGACATTTGAGTATTCAAGCATTAATAATAAGGATTGGTTGAATATTAAAAAAATAAAGCAGATATTAAAATTAAAGTAAATATGAAAACATTAGCTATAAGAGTTAGTAATGCTCGTTTTTCAGGACAGGGACATATTCAGAGATGCATACTAATTAGAAGATTAATAAAGCATAAAGTAATTTGGTTTTTGGATGAAAAAAATAAGGCTGTTGAAAAAAAAATAAATAATAAAGACATTATTATTTATGAAAAATCACCCAATCTATTTGATAAACTTAGTTCTGAAGTTACTAAGGGCAAAATACAAGTAATACTATTAGATAGTTATCATATTTCAAAAAGTAAATTGTATGAAAGTATTAAAAGTAAAGCTACATTAATAGCACTTCAAGATAAATATGATGAGGAAAATACTTATATTACTATAATCCCGCAACCAATTTCTATTAATCTATTAGGAAAAAATACTTTTGCTGGACCAAATTATATCCCTGTACCTAAATCATTATTAAATAATAACAACCAAATAAAGGATAAAGATATTATTCTTATTTCAATGGGTGCTTATGATCAGAATGGACTAACTCTTAAAATTATAGATATACTTAAAGGTATTAATTTTTTTGATAAAAAATATAAAATTTTAGTAATTCTAGGAGCGCATTCACCAAACATTAAAAAAGTCAAAGATACAATAAAGGGATTAAAAAATTTTAATTTGATAGTAAATAAAAAAAATATGAACAGTATTTATAAAAAATCTTTTTTTGCTATTGGCGCACCTGGCATTTCTCAAGCTGAAAGGTTAGCCTCTGGCGTTCCTACTATTTTAATATCACAAAATACATTACATAATAAGATAATTGATAATTGGACAAAACTAAAATGTGCTATTAAATCAGACCTTAATAATGTTAAATTAACTAAGAATATATGTGAAATGTATTATGACAATAATTTAAGGAAAAAAATAATAGAAAATGGTAAAAAAATAATTGATGGTAATGGAGCTAATAGAATTGCTAACATAATAATAAAAAATGTATAGTTTAAGATTAATTAATTTTTCCTTTACTATTATTGTGACTCATTAATAATCATAAAATATTAAAATTATCTTATAATTAGTAAAATATAATTTATGCAACCGGTTTTCAAAATTTTTAATAAAGTAATTAAAAAGAATAGCCCCACTCTTATTGTTGCTGAAATTGGTATTAATCATATGGGATCTGAGGAACTTTGTAAAAAAATGATAATATCAGCATTAAAGAATGGAGCTGACTGCGTTAAATTACAATCAGGATTTGTTGAAGAGTGTTTTGACGAAAGCTCTAAGTCATATGAAATGTTTAAAAATACACAATTAAACAAGTATGCTCTAAGTAGGCTAAAAAAAATAGCCTTGGAGCTAAATGGGTTTTTATTTTCTTCCCCAGGTGATTTTAGCTCAATTAATATGTTAGAAGAAGTTGGATTGGAAGCTTATAAAGTCTCTTCAGGACAATTTACTAACTTACCTCTTGTAAGACAATTAATTAATATAGGTAAGCCTCTAATATTATCTACCGGCATGTCCTCAATTACAGAAATAACTAGAGTGTGCAGGGAATTTACTAAAAATAATTTTAAAAACTTTGCTTTGCTTCATACTATTGCATTATATCCTTCAATATCAGAACAGTTAAATCTAAGTTTTATTAAAAAAATTAATGAGAAATTTAATATAATTTCAGGCTATTCAGACCATAATGAAGGTGATCTAGCATGTATTGCAGCAGTTGCTTCAGGAGCTAAAATAATAGAAAAACATTTTACTATAGATAATAATTTGCCTGGCGGCGATAATAAACTTTCTATGCCTCCAAAAGATTTTCAAGAAATGTGTAAAAAAATTAGAGACATAGAAAAAATGTTTTTCTATTCTAATGCTAAACCGCACCCAGATGAAGATAAAGTAAAAATTAAAAGAATAAGAAAAGTAGTAGCTAAAGAAGATTTGAAACAAGGAGATAAAATAAATATTTCTAATGTTAAATTTATAAGAGTAGAAAATAGTCAAGATTTTTTCAGTGCTTATGATTGGGATAAAGTTGTTAATAAAAAAACCAAATGTAATATTAAAAAAAACCAGTTAATTAATAAACATAATATATTTTAAGAAAAGATATTTATAAATTGAAAAATAAAATAATAGCAATTATACAATGCAGATTAAACTCAAGAAGGTTACCGAATAAAGCAATACTTAAATTAAATAAAGTACCTGTAATAATAAGGATGCTTAACAGAGTAAAAAAAAGTAAACTGATCAATGAAATATGGGTGGCAACTGGAATATCAAAAGAAAATGATAAATTATGTAAATTGTTATTGAAAAAAAATATTCGTACTTTTAGAGGAGATGATAATAACGTCCTATCAAGATTTATGGATATAGCATCAAAAACAAAAGCAAAATATATTGTAAGACTTACAGCTGATTGTCCATTAGTTGACGCGAGCATTATAGATAAAGCTATAACTTCTATTACAAAGTACAAATTAGATTATGTATCTAATATCTTAAAAAGAACATATCCAGATGGATTAGATGTAGAAGTTTTTTCTAGAAATACACTTAAAAAAACATTTGAAAATGTTACTGATGATTATTCAAAAGAACATGTAACTACTTACATGCATGGTCTTCACAAAAAAAAGTATAAGAAAGGACAATTTAAAAAATTTAATATAGAAAATGCAATTAATTTTAGCCATATGAGATGGACTTTAGATGAAGAAAAAGATTTTCATTTTATTAATGATATTTTTTGTAATCTAAAAAATGACTTTTTTTGGGAAGACGTTTTAGAGTATTTAACTAAATACCCGGAAAAATTAATACGAAATAATATGATTGGTACTGGATTAAAAGCTAATAAAGTAAATAAAAAAAAGAAAGCTTTTTTGAAAAGTAACAAACTTTTTAAAAGAGCAATTAATACCGTTCCTTTAGCGAGCCAAACGTTCTCCAAAAGTTATACTATGTGGCCAAAAGGTAATAGTCCTCTGTTCTTTGATAGAGGTCATGGTGCAAGAGTTGTTGATCCCGATGGGAATCATTACATAGATTACATATTAGGCCTTTTACCAATAACTCTGGGATATTGTGATCCTGATGTTGATAATGCTGTTATACAACAAATAATGAAGGGCACTATTTTTTCCTTACCAAGTACATTAGAAATGAAACTATCAGAGCTTTTAGTAAGCATAATACCATCAGCTGAAATGGTAAGATTTGGAAAAAATGGTTCAGATGCTACCACGGCCGCTATAAGACTAGCAAGAGCTTTTACTAATAGGGACCTAATAGCAGTAGCCGGATATCATGGATGGCATGATTGGTACATTGGATCTTCATCTAGAAACTTAGGTGTACCAAAGTCTGTAGAAAAACTAACAAAAAAATTTACTTTTAATGACGCAGAAAGCCTTAAATATCTTCTAAGTAAATATCACAATAAATTTGCTTGCGTTATATTAGAGCCTTCAGGTTTAATTGACGCTGATAAATCTTTTTTAAAAAGTGTAAGAGAATTATGTAATAAACATAAAGTTGTTTTAATATTTGATGAAGTAATAAGTGGCTTCAGGATAAACCTTGGAGGAGCGCAAAAAAAATATAATGTAATACCTGATTTATCATGTTTTGGAAAAGGTATGGCAAATGGTTATCCTATATCAGCAATTGTTGGAAAAAGAAAAATAATGAAAATTATGAAAGAAATATTTTTTTCCACAACCTTTGGAGGAGAAACATTATCTATAACAGCAGCTTTAACTACCATAAAAAAGTTAAAAAGATTAAATATTGTGGAGAAAAATATAAACTATGGTAAATTATTATCTGAAAGATTAAATAAGATTATTAATGCAAGTAAGCTTAAGAATTACATAGAAATTTCTAAGGTTTATTGGTGGCCCAGAATTATTTTGAAAGATATACCCATAACTGAAGACCTAGCAGTAAGTTTACTTAGGCAAGAATTTATTGAACAAGGGTTATTTTTAGGCTCTACATTTAATATATGTTATGCTCATACTAAAAATAATATTTTAAAATTAACAACTGAAAGTTTCCATAGGTCCATTGAAAACCTATCTGTAAAGCTACTTAGCAAAAATCCAAAAATATATTTAAAGGGTGATACCATAGAAAAAACATTTAAGGTTAGATAGTTTTTTCTAAATACCAACATATCTTACTATTTTTTATAACCTTATAATCATTTGACATAAAAAAGCCCAATGAATTAATATTGTTTTTTTTGACAATTGATATTATTTTAGAGTTTTTTTTAAGTAATTGCTCAGAAATTTTTAAAGCTTCTGTAGCCACACCTTTTTTTCTAAAATCTTTTAAAATAAAAATATCTATTGTAAAAGTGTTGATTTTAATTAACTCCAACCTAATTTGCCCAATATTTTTTCTATTCTCTTCTATAATTAGTAGTTTATTATATTTTTTTTTAATAATTTTATTAAACCAAATATTATGCTCTCTCAAGCTTATTTTTCTTTTAGTTTTAATTTTATAGTTTATGCTTTCCTTTAAATTGAACCACTTATAAATTAATTTTTTATCTTTCTTTTCAGCTTTTCTAATTTTTATGATATTCATTTAACTTTTATTATTTATCAAAATATCTATTTATTTCTTCTGCAATATATCTTACGTCATTTTCTGTTAAACTGGTGTACATAGGAATACTTATAGTCTTTTCATAAAAGCTTAAAGCTCCCTTATAGCAGCCCTTAATATATAAATTTTTATAATATGGTTGTAATATTAAGGGTATATAATGTACCTGTGTCCCTATAGATTTTTTTTTCATATATTGAATAAAATTTTCTTTAGTAGACCCTAATTTTCTAAAATCAATCAATAATTGAAATAAATGCCAACCCAATTTATTAGGAGTATGTGTCATCTCAGGATAATTAATATATTTATTTTTCTGAATATATTTTTTATAAAACTTTGCAATTTTTACTCTTTTTGCAATGATTTGATTAATTCTTTTAAACTGACTCAAGCCTAAGGCACAAGATATTTCACTTGCTCTATAGTTCCAACCAATATCTTGCATCTGGTAATACCAGGATTCTTTTTTAGGAGGGTTAACCATTTTTGTTTTATCTCTAATCATTCCGTGGCTTATATTTAACCTAATTTTCTCAGAAAGCTTAAAATTATTAGTAGTAATACATCCACCTTCACCCATAGTAATGTTTTTAATAGCATGAAAACTAAAAGTAGATGCTATACTATATTTACAACTTCCTATAGGATAAGATTTTTTTCTAGAGTCAGAATAATTTGCACCTAATGCATGGCAGGCGTCCTCAACTAAAAAACTATCATATTTTTTTGCGATTTTATAAAGTTCTTTTAAATTACATAAATTTCCTCCTAAGTGAACAACTGTAACAACTTTTACTTTAAACTTTACTCTTTGAAACGCTTGTTCTAAAGTTTGGGGAGTTATTAATCCTGAAATGGGGTCAACATCTGCAAAGTGTAATGGTGCATTACACATTTTGGCTGCGTTCGCTGTTGCTAAAAATGTAATAGGTGTTGTGATAATTCCATTTATTTTATCTAAGCCTAAACTTCTATATACTGAATGTAATGCTGCTGTACCTGAATTACATATAACAGCTTCTTTTACTTTTAATTTTTTTTTAATTTCTCCTTCAAATTTTTTAACTATTTCGCCTTGCGTTAAATACTGACTTTTTAAAGCTTTAAGGACCTCATCTGTATCATCTTTTGTTAAATCAGGCTTTGAATATGGATATTTTAAAATTTTCATTTCTATTTACTTTATTTTTTTTTATTAAGATATTCTTGATAGCTTCCTTCAAAGTTCAATTTTCCTTTGTTAATGTCTATAATTCTATCTGCAAATAGCAAAGAAGTTAGTCTATGAGATATAAATATTATAGTAATATTTTTATTATTACTTTTAATTTTCTGTAAACTTTTTTGTATTACATTATCTGTTTTAGCGTCAATAGCACTAGTTGCCTCATCTAAGATTAGTAAAGAGCTTCCTTTTAATATTGCTCTAGCTAAAATTAATCTTTGTCTTTGTCCTCCAGATAATGTATTCCCTAGTAACCCTATATTAGTATTTATTCCATTAGGAAGAGATTTTATATATTTATCCATATTTACCAAATACAATGATTTCCAAATTTTTTCATTGCTTATATTTTTAGGAGCCCCGTACTTAATATTATTTAATATACTTTCCTTAAATAAAAAAGGCTCTTGAGGAATGTAAGATATTAAACTTCTTAAACTTTCTTCACTTATGTTATGAGAATCTACATCATCAAAAAGAATTTTTCCTTTATTAGGTATTATTATTTTAGATAATAAGTCAACTATTGTTGATTTTCCTGACCCTGAAGGGCCTATTAATGCATTTATTTTTCCAATTTTAATTTTAAAACTCAAATTACTTAAAATATATTTTGTTTCATCTAAGTATTTGAAATAAATATTTTTAAGTTTTATTTCATTTTTTAAATTTGATAATATTACGTTGCCTTTATCACTTATCGATGATTTATTAGCATTTTTCAAAATATTTTCGCAAAAAATATAAGAGGGTAATAATTCAATTAAACGATTCAGATTTAATTGGAAAACTTTAAAGGTAGGCGTTAGCCTCATGAAGGCAACACCAAATATTAAAATTTTTGTTGAGTCGAAACCTAAAAATTCAATAAAAATATTTATAGCAATTAAAATTGAAGAGAAAGCAACAATCACAAAAAATAATTGAGTTCTTCCTGATACCTTAGTTATACTTACTGTATTATATAAGATATCCTCTCGTACCCTATTTAATTTTATAGTTTCTTTTTCTAGAGTATTGAAAATTTTTACGGTCTTCCACCCTAAAAATCTTTCTGTTATTAAATCTCTATATAATGCTCTTAAAGATACATTTTTTTCACTTACTTTTTTTGTAAAAATAGCTAATCTACCTCCTGTAAAAAATAGGAGAGTTAATAAAAAACATAAACCTATAATTGTAGGGATAAATGATGTGAATAATAATATTAAAGAATATGTAATCATAGTCAGAATATTAGTATAAAATGTAAAAAAACTTTTTACCATTAAAGCTACCATTCCTGGTTCTATATCTGTTGCATTAATAAATTTTCCGGGATTTAAATCTATAATAAAACTTTGTGAACTTCTCATAATTGAATTAAACATTTTTATATTAATTACCTTATGAATATTTTCAGAGATTTGGCTCATCAAAACTTGATAAAAATAATTTAAAAGTTGTCTGAAAAAAATAAAAACCAGTGCAATTGTACTTAACATAAATACGTTTATACTAATATTTAAATAAGTTAAGATATTATATAAATATAATGATAATAAAGAGCTTTCTCTAAATTTTTCCAAGTCTCCTTCAACATTTACATAAGTCAAAAGAGGAACCAGAATCGAAATTCCCAGAGCTTCAAATACTATCACTGTAGAGCATAAAAAAAATGCACTTAATATTTGTTTTTTATTAATGGCTTTGAGTTTAAAAAGAAAAGAAAAATTTCCATAAAAGTGATCCTTTAATTTTACTAATCTTGATAAATTTTGATATATCATACTTCAGCTATTATTTTTTTTATTATAATAAAAGCCTCAGCATATTTTAATCCAGATTCAGCTCCCCGTTTTATTGCTAATGCTTTTAAACTTTCTACAGATCTAGGATGTGGAAATTTACCAATTTCCTTTTCATATGCCTCTAATGCTTTTATTTTTTTTTGCCATACATCAAATACAGAAATGTATAAATTAGGCTTAAATATTATCCCTGGCAGATTAGGTGCTTGCTCAGTGCTCGATGGTGTTTCAAAGGCTCTTATTTCTGGCAAAGAATTTGGAAATTTCATAGGTCTTAATGCGACCAAGCAAGCTTCTGATATCACTTGATGATCTTTATTTATATCCATGGGATTATGTATATAAACTATATTTGGTTTGGTTTCTATTAATATTTTCTCTATTTTATTAACCAATTCAATTTGTGGAATGGTATCTAGCCTTTGATCCGGATAATTAAATTTTTTGTATAAATTACAATTTGCTTTCTCACTCCACATTTTTGCTGCATATAATCTATCAGGGTTTTTGTCATTTTGCTCTTTTGCACCTTCTCCATCTGAAAATATTATTACATTAACTGTATCACCGGCCTCAGCATGCTTTATTAAGCTTCCTCCGACTCCCAGTGCCTCATCATCTGGATGGGCTACTATACATAAAATATTTTTTTTCATAATTTTAATTTAGACTATAAACAAAATTAAACATACTGTATCTAACTTTTATTCCATAACCTAGGATCAATAATATCTCTATTTAAAGTACTTAATTGCTTAGCATACTTAATATTTCTTTTTTTTACATTAATGATTTCTGTAAGTTGTTTAACATTTTCTATACCTATTAAAAAATTAGAAATCTTTTTATTTTGGTTTATGAAATTTATGTTGGCCTCTAATATGGTTAAATTATACCTTTTTAACCAATCATGATACTTTTTCCACAGCAATTTAAATTTATAAAATCTCTTAGGAATTTTATTAAGGCTACATAATAGTAATCCTTGCAAAAATATTGATCTAGGTTGAATAATAACCTTATTAGCATATAATCTATCTAACCAACCAGATTTCTCTAACCTTTGATCAAATAAGTTATATGGTGCCTGAACTACATCAGGTTTTAAATCATCAAACACTAAATCTAATTCTTGAGGATCATAAATAGTTATTCCTATTTTATCAATAAGCCCTTCTTTTTTAAATGTTTTTGCATAATTCCATAATTTATAGTTTTCTCCTGATAATAAGGATATAGGCTTTCTAAAGTATAAAATACTTAACTTTCTTATATTTAACCTATCAAACGATGCATTAATGTTGTCGTGAAAAAATTTCTTATAGTTATAGCTGCTTTTTTCAGGTATTAATATTTTTGTTGAAATATTAAATTTACTAACTCCTATTTTTCCTAAAATAATTTCACTATTTTTATAATCTGGTGCAGTATCTAAATTAGAAATTCCATTTTTTAAGGCAATTGATAAAATTTTTTCTGCTACTACCGGCTTTATATAGCTTTTATTAACTATACCATAGTCAGAACCAAAGTTAGCTGTACCTAATATAATTTTTTTGATCATCTTTTAAAAACGTAAATGGTGCCCACTCCCGGACTCGAACCGGGACGTCTTTTCAGACAAGGGATTTTAAGTCCCTTGCGTCTACCTATTCCGCCAAGTGGGCA
>MDTD01002019.1_pt1 | contig 28655 bp, 26 predicted proteins | sample 811221 | NCBI WGS metagenome assembly MDTD01 (sample SAMN05326646, study PRJNA326480) | marine metagenome | isolation source: seawater | place: Pacific Ocean: South West | collected 2011 | reverse complement strand
CTGATTGTGCATTATTAAATTCAAACCTATAATCAGTAAATATTAAAGATGTGTTCATAAATAATTTCTCACTGAACAAATGGTTCCAACGAAGTGAAGTCGTAGCATTTCCCCAAGGTATTTCAATTCCAAAACCACTTTCACTATCAGAAAAGTTAAATACATCTCTTCCAAAATAGCCACTTAGAAATAATCTGTCTTTATCTGAGATTTTGTAATTAATTTTTGTTGTAAGATCATAAAAGTAGTACCCAGATCCAGAAAATGGATTTGGTTCTCCTGTATCAGGATTATCTTTATTTAAAAAAGGTTTAGAAAGTACATCCACATATGTTCTTCTTCCAGATACAATAAATGAACTTTTATTTTTTTCTAAAGGCCCCTGTAAAGTTAATCTTGAGGAAAGTAATCCAATTCCACCGTCTGCTTGAAATTTTTTGTTATTTCCATCTTTCATACTTATATCAATAACAGATGAAAGTCTTCCTCCATATTCTGCGGGCATACCGCCCTTAATAATATTCATATCTTTGATAGCGTCTGCATTAAAAACTGAAAAAAAACCAAATAGGTGTGCGGCATTATAAACTACTGCTTCGTCTAATAAAACTAGATTTTGATCCGGGCCTCCTCCTCTAACATATAGTCCAGAATTTCCTTCTCCTCCATTAGAAATCCCTGGTAATAATTGAGCTGCTTTTAAAACATCAACTTCACCTAATATTGCGGGTATTGTTTTAACATTTTGTATTTTTAATTTTACTTGACTCATGTTAGTTTTTTCTATATTTTCATCTAAACGTTCACCAGCAATTTCGACTTCTTGTAATTGAGTCGAATTTTCTCTCATCGCAATATCTATTCTTAGATTTTTGTTTAAATTAATTTCTCTAACTTGAGTTTGTAATCCTATAAAAGAATATACAATATTGTATTTCCCTTTTGGTAGAGTAATTGAATAAAATCCATACTGATTTGTACTAAATCCTTTGTTACTCGATTGTTCATATACTGATACTCCAATCAAATTTTCACCATTAGATTCTTCCTGAACAAAACCGCTTATAGTATAGTTTTGCGAAAGTAATGAGTTAGAAAAAAAGAATATGAGGCTAAATAGAAAAATATATCTCATTAATTGATTTTGTTAAAATTTATTATTAATTAAATGCAAAGATACTAATTGTATAACTAAATAATTTAAAAATTATACAAAAATTATTTTTTGTTATTAATGATCTTAATTTTAAAATTATTGCAAAATTTTCTGTTATTTTAGTTTGATATTTTTTTTGTATTAAATAAACTTTTTATTTTAGCTTTATATTAAACAACTAAAAATAGAAATTATGATGAGATCTGGAAATCCAGCGTTAAACAAAAATACATTTAAGAGTCTTACAAATACAAGTGGACGTGTAATGACTCTAGATGGAGCTGTAAATAAAACAGCAATAAGTCTTACAATCCTTTTAGCAGCAGCTTATTACACTTATTCTCTTCCAATAGAAAGTGCATCCAATTTTGTGTGGCCAGGTCTGATTGGAGGTTTTGTTCTAGCACTTATAACAATATTTAAAAAGGAATGGTCTCCTGTAACAGTACCTATTTATGCTGTACTTGAAGGTCTAGCTTTAGGAGGAATTTCTTTGGTTTACGCTACCGCGTTTGAGCCTGGTATTGTGCCTAAAGCTATATTCCTTACTTTAGGAATCATGTTTTCTCTGTTATTTGCTTACAAAACTAAAGTAATAAAACCTACAGAAAACTTTAAGCTTGGCGTGTTTGCAGCAACAGGAGGTATTGCTATAGTATATTTAGTTAGTTTAGTAATGAGTTTTTTTGGTAATAGTGGAGGTTTAGCGATTATGGACCCCACCAACTCTTCCATGTTAAGTATAGGATTTTCTTTGTTTGTTGTAATTATAGCTTCATTAAACCTTGTAATGGATTTTGATTTTATTGAAGAGGCAGCTGAACAAGGAGCTCCAAAATATATGGAATGGTATGGCGCGTTTGGATTACTGGTTACTTTAGTGTGGTTGTATTTGGAAATTCTTCGATTACTCGCAAAATTAAGTTCAAGAGATTAAAAAAAGAGGGGATAATAAATCCCCTTTTTTATTTAGATCTTTTTCTTTCGTGTTCTTTAAGTAGAATTTTTCTTAATCTTAGATGATTTGGAGTGACTTCAACATACTCATCTGCTTGTATGTATTCTAAAGATTCTTCTAAACTAAATAAAAGAGGAGGGGATATTTTAACTTTATCATCGGCCCCGGCAGAACGCATATTGCTCATCTTTTTTGTTTTAGTTACATTTATGACCAAATCTTCTGCTCTAGTATTTTTACCTATAATCTGTCCCTCATAAATAGCCTGATTTGGTTCTACAAAAAAGGTTCCTCTATCTTGCATATTATTTAATGAATAAGGAATTGCGTTCCCTTGTTCCATGGATATTAGAGATCCATTTAGTCTTCCAGGAATTTCACCTTTATATGGTTGAAACTCCTTAAATCTGTGAGATATAATTGCCTCTCCAGAAGTTACTGTAAGAAGATAATTTCTTAAGCCTAAAATTCCCCTTGAAGGTATAGTAAACTCTAAATGCATTAAATCTCCTTTGGGTTCCATAATTGTCATTTCACCTTTTCTAATAGTAACTATCTCAATAGCTTTTCCACTAAGATTTTCAGTGATATCAATAGTTAACTCCTCAATAGGTTCGTGTTTTACTCCATCTATATTCTTAATAATTACCTGTGGTTGACCTATTTGTAGTTCGTATCCTTCCCTTCTCATAGTTTCAATCAATACAGAAAGATGTAAAACTCCTCTGCCAAAAACTCTAAAAGTATCTGCAGAATCTGTTTGATCTACTCTAAGTGCAAGATTCCTTTCTTCTTCTTTTTCAAGTCTTTCTTTTATCTGTCTTGAGGTAACAAATTTACCATCTTGACCAAAAAATGGAGAGTCATTAATGGTAAATGTCATGCTCATAGTTGGTTCATCAATTTTAATGGTTGGTAGAGCTTCTGGATTTTCAAAATCAGCTATACTATCTCCGATTTCAAAACCTTCAATACCAGTGATGGCGCAAATTTCTCCAGAGTTAACCTCTTGCATTTTTCTTTTTTCAAATCCATCAAAAACAAATACTTCCTTGATTTTTGCTTTTACTTTACTTCCGTCTCTTTTACATAGCATTATGTTTTGATTCTCTTTTACACTTCCTCTATGTACTTTTCCAATCGCAATTCTTCCAATAAAAGAAGAGTAGTCTAAAGAGGTGATTAACATTTGTGTACTGCCTAAATTTACAGGAGGAGCTGGAATGTATTCTAGTATTTTGTCCATTAAATATGTTATATCATCTTTGGGAGTTTTCCAGTCGGGTCCCATCCATCCATTTTTGCTAGAACCATAAATTGTAGGAAAATCTAACTGTTCTTCTGTGGCTTCTAAGTTAAACATCAGTTCAAATACCATTTCATTTACCTCTTCTGGAGTACAGTTAAGTTTGTCAACTTTATTTATTACAACAATTGGTTTTAATCCCAACTGAAGTGCTTTTAAAAGAACGAATCTGGTTTGAGGCATTGGTCCTTCAAAAGCGTCTACTAACAAAACAACCCCGTCAGCCATATTTAATACTCTTTCTACTTCCCCGCCAAAATCGGAGTGACCAGGGGTGTCTAGTATATTAATCTTACAATCATTATAGTTTACAGAAACATTTTTTGCTAATATTGTAATACCTCTTTCCTTTTCTAGAGGATTAGAATCCATAATTAGTTCACCAGGATTTTCATGTTCTTTAAACATTTTAGAGGATAATAACATTTTATCTACTAAAGTTGTTTTTCCATGGTCAACATGTGCAATTATTGCAATATTTCTTAGTTTCATTTGATTCTTATAATAGATTTTGCAAATCTAAACTTAAATATAAGATTAGAAGGAAAATTTTCGAAATTGTGGTATTTATTTTTGATGAAAGTAATGATGTAAAATAAAACAAAACAAATGTTGTTTTTTTTTAATAAAATGTTATTTTTGCAAACCTATAAATTTCAAGAAATTAAATTTTTATAATATGAAAACAGGAATACATCCAGAAAATTATAGGCTGTGCGTATTTAAAGATATGTCTACAGACTATATGATTTTAACAAAATCTTGTGCCCCATCTAACGAAACGATTAAATACTCGGATGGTAATGAATATCCTTTAATAAAAATGGAAATCTCATCAGATTCTCACCCTTTTTATACTGGTAAAACTAAATTGGTGGATACTGCTGGTAGAATTGATAAATTTAAAAATAGATATAATAACTTAAAAAAGTAATTTAAGTTATTAGGATAATATTATAAGCCCATACTTATAGTGTGGGCTTTTTTATTTAGATTTGTACATTAAATTTTCCTAATGAATGTAATATTGTTTGATACTGATAGAGAAAACCTATATCCATTAAGTTTAACTCGACCAATTTCTCATTTCAGAGTAGGTATACTCACGATAAAAGAAAAATGGGAGTTGTATTACAAGTCTGTATCTGTTTTGACAGAAGACTATTTAACAGAAAAGTTTCCTTGTAAAATAAAAAAGGAAAACTTGTGGATAAATGCTTCTGTTATTCCTAACGATGATTTATTAACAGAAATTAACTCTTTAAGAAAGGGTGAGGTTCTAAAAAAGTTTTCTGAAGTTATTGCAATTAACAATCATGAATTTATTACAGAAAATTTAGATGAAATTGAGAGTAATTCTTCTTTTAAAAAAGTAGATAATTTATGGGATATTTTTACTTTAAATTCTGATGAAATTAACTCTGATTTTGATATCCTTACAAAAGGAAGAAAATCACAAAAGCTCGGAGAATCGAGTATGAAAATAGGAAATTTTCCACTTTTTATTGAGAAAGGAGCAAAAATACAATCTAGTTTCATCAATTGTACAAATGGTCCAGTGTATATTGGGAAAGAAGCAGAGATTATGGAAGGTTGTTTTATTAGAGGCCCTTTTGCTATGTCTAATAATTCTGTTTTAAAAATTATGTCTAGGATATATGAAGGAACAACTCTTGGACCTTATTGTAAGGTTGGAGGAGAAGTAAATAATTCTGTGTTTTTTGGATATTCTTCAAAGGTACATGAGGGATATTTAGGTAATTCTGTGATAGGAGAATGGTGTAACTTAGGAGCAGATACAAATACTTCTAACTTGAAAAATAATTATGAGGAAGTAAAAATTTGGAATTATAAAACAGAAAGATTTAAGAAAACCGGACTTCAGTTTTGTGGATTAATAATGTCGGATCACTCAAAATGTGGAATTAATACTATGTTCAATACCGGTACAGTAGTAGGTGTAAGTGCTAATATTTTTGGAAGTGGATTTCCTAGAAATTTTATACCTTCGTATAGTTGGGGAGGATGTTCAGGATTTACAACTTACAAAACTAATAAAGCATTTGAAGTAGCAAAAGTAGTAATGAACAGAAGAGATTTAGAATTTACTGATTCAGATAAAAAGATTTTGAAGAAGGTTTTTGAACTGACATCAAAATACAGGAACTACTAAAAAACTGACAATATTTCCTGTTTTTTTCGTTTGGTATATTATTTGTATATCTATTTATAAAATACTACTGTTATGACTGATTTTAATTTTAATATCGAATTAGATAAGTTTGAAAAAGAAAAACTTTGTAATTTATTAGAATGCAACTCTATACAGTTGGATTTGTTGTTAGATAATGCTGAAAAAATTTATAAAGAAACCGATTCTGTATATGATAGTATTATGAAAATATTACAACAAGGACATAATGTAAGAGAAGCTACATTAATTGCTTTAATGTGTGGAAAATATTTTGGTTTTTTTCAAGCAGAAGAACAGATAGAAGAAGATATAAAACAAAAGTTGTTTGATGCATTTAATAATAGAAGAGGATAGTTAATGAAAAGATATAAAAACAATTTCGAATATTCTCTATCTAAAGTTTTTGATGAAGAAACTGAGATGTTTCCTCTAATGAGTAATGAAGATGAAGAAAAAATAAATAAGGAAAAGACCCCTAAATGTTTACCTATTTTGCCTTTAAGAAATACAGTGCTATTTCCTGGTGTCATTATACCAATTACTATTGGGAGAGATAGGTCAATAAAATTGATAAAGGAGACATATAAATCTGATAAAATTATTGGAGTACTTTCTCAAAAAGATCCAGCTGTAGAGGTTCCTAAATTGGAAGATCTAAATAATGTAGGTACTGTAGCCCATATTTTAAAGATGCTTCGTATGCCTGATGGTAATATTACTGCTATTATTCAGGGAAGGAAAAGATTTGAGCTTGACAAGATAGTTCAATCAGATCCTTTTTTTAAAGCAAATGTTACAGAATTAATAGAGGCAAAACCTAATTTTTCAGATAATCAATTTGAAGCCCTGGTTGATTCTATAAAAGACATGTCTTTAGATATTATAGAACTTTCTCCCAATATTCCTACTGAAGCAAGTATTGCAATAAAGAACATTGAGAGTCCTTCATTTGTAATTAATTTTGTTTCTTCTAACATGAATATTTCTTTACAAGAGAAACAAGAATTATTAGAAAATACAGATTTAAATGACCGAGCTAGAAAAGCTTTGTCTCTTCTAACTAAGGAACTTCAGATGTTAGAAATGAAGAATGAAATTCAATCTAAAGTAAAAATAGATTTAGATAAGCAACAAAGAGAATATTATTTGCACCAACAGATGAAAGCAATACAAGAGGAGTTAGGTGGATCTGGATCTGAGAAAGAAATAGATGAAATAAAAAAAAGAGCTTCTGAAAAAAAATGGACTAAGGAAGTGGGTATAGAATTTGAAAAGGGTTTAAAGAAACTCCAACGAATGAATCCTAGTATGGCGGATTATTCTGTACAAAGAAGTTATCTTGAATTGATTCTTGATTTGCCATGGAATGAATTCACGAAAGATAAATTTGATTTAAAGAAAGCTAAATCAATTTTAGATAGAGATCATTTTGGATTAGAAAAGGTAAAAGAAAGGATTATTGAGCACCTCGCAGTATTAAAATTAAAAGGAGATATGAAATCTCCTATTTTATGTTTATATGGTCCTCCTGGTGTTGGTAAAACATCTTTAGGAAAATCAGTTGCAGAAAGTTTAGGAAGAAAGTATGTAAGAGTAAGTCTTGGAGGATTGAGAGATGAGGCAGAGATTAGAGGACATAGAAAAACATATATTGGCGCTATGCCAGGAAGAATCATTAAATCTGTAAAGAAAGCTAATTCATCAAATCCTGTTTTTGTTTTAGATGAAATTGATAAAGTTACAAGAGATATGCATGGGGATCCTTCTTCAGCTTTATTAGAAGTTTTAGATCCAGAACAAAACGATAGTTTTCATGATAATTACTTAGAGTTAGGTTATGATTTATCCAAAGTTTTATTTGTGGCTACGGCAAATTCTTTATCAACTATTCAACCTGCTCTTAGAGATAGGATGGAGATTATTGAAATAAATGGATATACTATTGAAGAAAAAATAGAAATAGCTAAACGACATTTGCTTCCAAAACAAATAAGAGAACACGGATTAAAAAAGAAAGATATTCTTTTGTCTAAAGAAGTAATTGAAAAAATAGTAGATGGATATACAAGGGAATCTGGTGTAAGAGGACTAGATAAAAAGTTGGCTAAGGTTGTTAGATATGCTGCAAAATCTGTAGCGCTAGAAGAAGAATATGACGTGAATATTAGTGTTGATACTTTGCATGAAATATTAGGGCCTACAATGTTTAGTAGAGATAAAACTTCTGATAATAACGTGCCTGGTGTTGTAACTGGATTAGCATGGACATCAGTTGGAGGTGATATTTTATTTATTGAATCCACATTGAGTAAAGGAAAAGGACAGTTGAGTATCACGGGTAATTTAGGGAAAGTAATGAAGGAATCTGCTACTATTGCTCTTGAATATTTAAAATCCAATTCCATAGAGTATGGCATTACAAATGATATTTTTGCTAAATGGAATACTCATATACATGTGCCAGAGGGAGCTACTCCTAAAGATGGTCCATCTGCTGGAATAACAATGTTTACCTCTTTAGTTTCTTCTTTTACTGGAAGAAAAGTAAAAAATAATATAGCTATGACAGCAGAAATAACATTAAGAGGAAAAGTATTGCCTGTTGGAGGAATTAAGGAGAAAATTTTAGCTGCAAAAAGATCTGGTATAAAAGAAATTATTTTAAGTAGTGAAAATAAAAAAGATGTCCTTGATATAAATGAAAAATATCTGAAGGGTTTAAGGTTTCATTATATAGAAAAGATGAGTGAGGTTATTGACTTGTCACTTTTAAAGTCAAAAGTAACTAACCCCTACATAAAATAAATAAACTTATTCCCTAGAGGAATTATAATAGAGATTTATAATAAATTTAATCATAAAAAAATGAAAAAATTTTTCTTATTATCAATGACAATATTAGGGTTTATATCTATTAATGCTCAGGATTTATTGTTAAAGAATAGTCCGTTCCATTTTGCTGATGCAACATTTAAAATGAGTGTAGAGAAAGAACTTTCAGAAAACAAATCTATAAACTTTAGTGGATATATACATTTAATAGAGGATGGTTGGAACTATGATTTATCTAAAGGTATTGGTTGTGAACTACAACTAAGAAAATATGTGATAGAATTTAAAAATTCTGAATTTTCTTTGAATGGAGTATATGTAGCTCCTTTTGGTGGTTTATCATATTACAGAATGAATGAGACTTATTACGATTGGTATTATGAATATGATGAATTTGGAAATTTAATAGATTGGAGGGAAGAAATTAAATTAGACGCTAGTTCTAAACGTATTCAGGCTGGTATAATTATGGGGACTCAATATGTTTTTTCTAATGTAATTTTACTTGACTTTTTTGTAGGAGGTGGAATTCAATATTCTAAGGAAGCAGGAAATAGAAATCCAATAAATCATGGGGGTTCTGGATTAAGATTTTATACTGGAGTAATACCAAAAATAGGTTTTAATGTAGGTGTAAAATTATAATAATAAATATTGATGTTTCGAAAATATATTATAATACTTTGTTTTTTATCACCGAACATTATATTCTCTCAATTACAAAATTCATCATATAATTCTCTAAATCTACATTCTTCATCCAGGGTCCTATCTATGGGTGGAGATATAAATTCAATAGTTGATGATGATATTAGTTTGGCTCTTTTTGTTCCCTCTTTACTCAATGAGGAAATGGACAAGCAAATAGCGTTTAATTTTGTTGATTATGTGTCAGATATAAATTTTATTTCTTTTCATTTTGTAAAGAAATTAAATAATAACCTGATGTTTTTTTCGGGAATTGACGCGATAAACTATGGTAAATTTGATGGAAGAGATGAGATTGGAAATACAATTTCGATATTTGGAGCCTCACAGCAGATCGCTACTATAGGTATATCAAAATATCTTGGAAATAAATTTACTTTAGGTTCTAATTTTAGATTGCTTAACTCTAATTTAGAGAGTTATCATTCTTTAGCATTATCTTCAAATATTTCGACTACATATCACAATAAAGATGCAAACTTTACTTCTACATTAATAGTTAAGAATTTGGGAAGGCCAATTAAGAATTATACCTTAGAAAAAGAAGATTTACCCTTTGAAATACAGATAGGATTGTCAAAATCTTTAAAACATCTTCCATTTAGATATTCATTTGTATTCCATCATTTGAATGTTTATGATCTGTCCAACGATTATAATCCAAGAACAATTTATGAACCGGCTACTAATGAATTGATAGTTAAGGAAGAAACAGTTACTAAGAAATTGCTTAGGCATGTTATTTTAGGAGGTGAATTAAATCCGTTTAGGAAAAATTTATTTTTAAGAGCTGGTTTTAATTTTCAAAGAAGAGAAGATTTAAAATTAGATTCTTCTTTTAATATGAGTGGATTTTCATGGGGATTAGGATTTTCAATTAAAAAGGTGAAAATTAATTATTCAAGATCATCATTTCATTCTTCAGCTATGCTGAATAGTTTTTCAATTCTTACTAATTTTTCTAAATTTGGTCTTTAATGAATGCGAAAATAAATATAGCAATTGATGGACATTCTTCTTGTGGAAAAAGTACAATTGCTAAAGCAATCTCAAAAAGATATCAGATGAGATATATCGATACTGGAGCTATGTATAGAGCTATTTGCTTGTATTGTTTGCAAAATAATTTAATTTCAAAAAATAAAATTGATGAAACATTATTAGAAGTTCATTTGCCAGATATTTATGTGGAATTTAAATATAACGCAGACAAGAAAATATCTGAAACTTATTTAAATGATTATAATGTAGAGGGTCTTATAAGAACATTAGAGATATCTCAATCTGTGAGTTTAGTAGCTAAAATTCCAATTGTAAGAGAAAAATTAGTTCTTTTGCAACAGAAAATAGGAAAAAATAAAAATGTTGTAATGGATGGTCGAGATATTGGTACAAAAGTTTTTCCGCACGCAGAACTGAAGTTTTTTGTTACTGCAAGTCCTGAAGTAAGAGCTAACAGAAGATGGGAAGAGTTAAGGAAAAGTGGAGAAAAGGTTAGTTATGAAGAGGTTTTAAGTAATCTTAAAATGAGAGATAATAATGATATAAACAGAAAGATGAATCCATTGAGAATGTCGAAGGATGCTATCAAAATTGATAATTCTAATATTTCTTTGCAAGATCAAAATGATTTTATTTTTTCACATATAGATAAAATTTTAAAAATATGAATATAGAAATAGATAAATACTCAGGTTTTTGTTTTGGTGTAGTATACGCGATAGAAATGGCGGAAGAAGAACTTAAGAAGAGTAATAGTTTATATTGTTTAGGCGATATTGTTCATAATAATAAAGAAGTCGAAAGGTTAAATGATTTAGGCTTAAAAATTATAAATCATGAAGATCTTAAAAATTATAAAGATTGTAAGGTTTTGATAAGAGCTCATGGAGAGCCTCCGGAAACTTATAAAATAGCGATGGAAAATAATATTCAGTTGTTAGATGCTTCTTGTCCCGTGGTATTAAAGTTGCAAAACCAGATAAAAGAGGGGTATAAAACTGTTTCCGATATTGATGGGCAAATAGTAGTTTATGGAAAGAAGGGGCATGCTGAAATTATAGGGTTATTAGGTCAAATTGGGGGAGATGCATTTTTAGTTTCTAGTATTGAGGATTTAGATCAGTTAAATTTTTCAAAACCAATATTTATGTATTCTCAGACAACTAAGAGTCCAAAAGCATATTCTGAAATTAAAGATGAGATTGAGAGAAGAAGAAAAGAACATGGAATAGATGATCCTCTACAATTTGTTGTAAATGATACTTTGTGTAGACAAGTTTCAGGAAGAGAGCCTCAATTAAAGAAATTTTCTGAAAAACATGATGTTATCATTTTTGTTAGTGGTAAAAAGAGCTCTAATGGAAAAATGTTATATGAATCTTGTAAAAATGAAAATCCTAACTCTTATTTTATTTCAGATATAGACGAGATAAAAAAGGAATGGTTTTATTCAGCTCAATCTGTAGGAATTTGTGGAGCAACTTCTACTCCATTATGGTTAATGGAAAATGTGTCTGCATTTATTTCTGAATTAAATTGAATAATAAAGACATCTAATTCTCTTATTATTGTATATTTGCAAACCTTTAAGTTTTGTTTATATAAGGTGACGAAAGGATAAAAAAACATAAATTAATCTCTCTCGAAATACCAAACATTAACCTTATATGGTTTCGAGATACAATAAAAATGACGAAATGTCAGAAAAAGAAGTAAAAAAAGAAACAAAGAATACAGCTAAAAAAACTGTAAAAAAAGCTGCAAAAACTACTAAGAAAGCGGCCACTAAATCTACTAAAAAAGTTGAAAAAGTAAAGAAAGAGGTTATTGAAGTGACTAATGAAGTTACTGAAGAGACTTTTGTAGAAGAAGTAATATTAGAAAAAAAATCAAAATCTAAAAAATCAGAAATTCTTACTAAAGTTGATGACTTTGACTGGTCAACCATTTCAGATTTAAACTCTTCTAAAGAGTTAAATAAAGATGAGGAATCCATGTATTTTTCTACAATGCCTGCTATTGAAGAAAAGCAAGTGCTTGACGGAAAAGTTGTAAGTATTTCTGATAGAGAAGTAATTGTAGATATCAACTTTAAATCTGATGGAGTAATATCAAGTTCAGAGTTTAAATATAATGAAGACTTAAAAGTTGGTGATGAGGTTGAGATATTAGTTGAAAAACAAGAGGATAAGAATGGTCAACTTGTTTTATCTCATAGAAGAGCTAGAGTGTTAAGAGCCTGGGAAAAAGTTAATGTTGCTCTTGAAACAGGAGAAGTCGTTCAAGGAAAGATTAAAAGTAGAACTAAAGGAGGAATGATAGCTGAAGTTTTTGGAATTGAAGCTTTCTTGCCAGGTTCTCAAATTGATGTAAAGCCAATTAGAGATTATGACGAATATGTTGGAAAAGACATGGAGTTTAAAGTGGTAAAAGTAAATGATGTTTACAGAAATATTGTTGTTTCTCATAAAGCATTAATTGAAGCTGATTTAGAAGGTCAGAAGGAAGAAATCATGTCTAAATTAGAAAAAGGACAAGTTATTGAGGGGATAGTGAAAAATATTACCTCATATGGAGTCTTTGTCGATTTAGGTGGTGTAGATGGATTAATACATATTACAGATCTTTCTTGGGGAAGAGTTTCTCACCCCGAAGAAATAGTTAAGTTAGACGAAACAATTAATGTTGTTATTTTAGAGTTTGATCAAGAGAAGAAGAGAATTCAATTAGGATTAAAACAGTTAGGTGAACACCCTTGGGATTCATTAGATGAAAACATTAAAGAAGGAGATACAGTAAAAGGAAAAGTTGTAGTAGTAGCTGATTATGGTGTTTTTGTAGAGTTACAAACTGGAGTAGAAGCACTAGTTCATGTATCAGAGATGTCTTGGTCTACTCATCTAAAGAGTGCTGGAGATTTTTATAAAGTAGGTGATGAGATTGAAGCTAAAATATTATCCTTAGATAGAGATGAAAGAAAAATGTCATTAGGGGTTAAACAACTTTCTGATGATCCTTGGTCTAATATAGATAAAAAGTACTCTGTTAATTCAAGGCACTCAGTTAAGGTTAGAAACTTTACAAATTTTGGTGTGTTTGTTGAATTAGAAGAAGGTGTTGATGGATTAGTTCATATTTCAGATCTATCTTGGACTAAAAAGATTAAACATCCTGCGGAATTTACCAAAGTAGGAGAGTCAATGGAAGTTGTTGTTCTTGAGGTAGATACAGAAAATAGAAGAATAAGTTTAGGACACAAACAAACTGAAGTAGACCCTTGGGATAGCTACGAGGCAACTTATGTTATAGGAACTGATTTTGAAGGCACTGTAAAAGAAGTGTTTGGAAAAGGTGCTATAATTAGTTTGTCAGAAGAAGTTGAAGCTTTTTCTCCTTTAAGACATATAGAAAAAGAAGATGGTAGTAAGCTAATCGTAGGAGATACTTCAATGTTCAGAGTTCTAGAATTTTCTAAAGGAAATAGAAGAATTTTAGTTTCTCATACATCCACTTTTAGAGATGAGGAAATTAAAAATAAAAAGCAAGAAAAAGCAGCTACTGAGAGGGCAGTGAAAAAAATTCAACAAACTCAACAAAAATCTACCTTAGGTGATTTAGACCAGTTGTCGAATTTAAAGAAAGACCTCGAAGTTAAAGATGATTAATTTAAAAATAGTCCTAATTTTTATTAGGACTTTTTTTTTTACTATTTTTACAGGTACAAATGAAACTGGAAAAACAAATAGTCAGTAGTAAACAATTTGGTCTAATGATTGAAAGATTAGCCCATCAACTGATTGAGAATCACTCAGATTTTTCTGATACTATTTTAGTTGGCCTTCAACCAAGAGGAGTAGAATTTACTAATAGAATTTTAGATAAATTAATGCAAATATCTAAAAATAAAAATATCAAATCTGGTAGTTTGGATATTACATTTTTTAGAGATGACTTTGGCAGAAGGGAGTCTCCTATTGAGGCTCAGGAATTGGATATGAACGTATCAATAGAGGGAAAAAATGTAGTGTTGATTGATGATGTGTTATTTACTGGAAGATCTATCAGATCTGCTTTGGATGCCTTAATGAGTTTTGGTCGCCCAAGTCAAGTTGAATTAATGGTGTTAATAGATAGAAGGCTTAAAAGACATCTTCCAATACAGCCAAATTATGTGGGTAAAACAGTAGATTCTATCCTTTCAGAAAAAGTAATAGTTAGATGGAATTCTAAAAATACAGAAGATGAAATTATATTATTAAAATCAGAGAATGAGTAAACTATCAGTAGAGCACTTGTTAAGTATTAAAAATCTTACAAAGAAAGACATTGAATTGATTTTTAGGACTGCAGATAATTTTAAAAGAATTATAAATCAACCTATCAAAAAAGTTCCTACTTTAAGAGATATTACAATTGCAAATTTATTCTTTGAAAATTCAACGAGAACTAGATTGTCTTTTGAGCTTGCCGAAAAAAGATTGTCAGCAGACGTGATAAATTTCTCTTCAGCATCTTCATCAGTGAAAAAAGGTGAAACTCTTATTGATACTGTAAATAATATACTTTCTATGAAAGTTGATATGGTTGTGATGAGACACCCAAATCCTGGAGCTGCAGAATTTCTATCAAGAAATGTAGATGCTCTAATTATAAATGCAGGTGATGGTGCTCACGAACATCCAACGCAAGCATTGTTAGATTCTTTTTCTATCAGAGAAAAGTTAGGAAAGGTAAAAGGTAAGAAGGTTGTAATTATTGGAGATATCCTTCATTCAAGAGTAGCGTTGTCTAATTTTCATTGTTTGCAAAAGTTAGGTGCTGAAGTTAGAGTGTGTGGCCCTTCAACCTTGATGCCTAAATACTTAGATTCATTAGGTGTAAAGCATTTTACAGATATAAAAGAAGCTATGTCTTGGTGTGATGTTGCAAATATATTAAGAATACAATTGGAAAGACAAGATGTCAATTACTTCCCTTCATTACGAGAATACGCAATGGTTTATGGTACAAATAAAGAATTGTTAGATTCTCTAGAAAAAGAGATTGTAGTGATGCATCCAGGGCCAATTAACAGAGGTGTTGAATTAAGTTCTGATGTTGCTGACTCTGACCATTCTATAATTTTAGATCAAGTGGAAAATGGGGTCGCGATTAGGATGGCCGTAATATATTTATTAGCTTCTAAATTAAAAAAATAAGAATGAGTACAGAATTAGTAAATGGAAATACTTTAGTTTTTAAGGTTTCAGAGAAAGGAGAAATAGAAGATTTAAATGTAGAAGGTGAGGTTGTTAACTTTGTTGCAGATATGTTAGATGTAAATTCTGAAGTAATACATTTAATTAAAAATAATTTGATTAAATTTGGCGAATCCATTTACAAAAGAAAAGGTTCTTTTGTGGTTGTTTCAAAAGTGTCTTTTGATGATGATCTTAATATAGTTCCAACAATACAAGAAGCCTTTGATTTTATTGAAATGGAAGAAATTGAAAGACAATTAGAATTATAAACTAAATAATAAATTATGAAGAAAATTTTACTTACTTTTACGTTAATTTTAGGATATGTATATTCATATTCTCAATGTACTCCAGACCCTATTTATCAAGACTCTACATATAATATTTGGCCTGATACAATTATAAATCTTCCGGTAGTTTCTCAAGGTGTTTCGTATCAATCGATTTTAAATATTAAAACTCCAACAACTTTAATTGAAGCAGCTGGTGGTGATTCTTCATTTACTCAGCTTGATACAACTATATTTGGTACTTCTTATAGTTTCCAATTAGCTGATTGGCCTGTTGATAGTATGAGTCTAGTATCAATAGATGGTTTGCCTAATGGATTAACACTAAGTTGTGCTTATTCAAATTGTGTTCTCCCAGGAAGTGTATTAACTTGTGCGTCTGTCGATGGAGTTACCACAGATCCTGAAGGTGTTTACCCGGTTACTATTTGGGTTGATGTTTATACACATGGAACGTTGGATTTAGGACTTATACAATATCCTCTATCTACTTCTTTGTATGAGGCGACGGGCTCTTACGAAAGTGTAAATGGATATAAAATAGTAATCAATTCAGCTAATTCATTAGAAATAATTAATTCAAATGAGTTGGCATTGTTACAGAATATTCCTAATCCAACAAATGGTATAACAACTATAAAATTTAATAATCCAATTTCAGATGAAATTACTTTGTTGATTACAGATATGTTTGGAAAAGTTGTTTTTTCTGAAGATATTTCATCTGTTGTAGGGATGAATGAGTTGAATTTAAATTTAAATTTAAGTTCGGGAGTTTATAATTATTCTATACAGAATGATGAAGAGATCTTGTCTAAAAGGATGATTATATCTGAGTAAATGTCGTATGAATTAACAATTTTAGGAAGTAGTTCTGCTATTCCTTCTCTTGAAAAGAATCCAACCGCTCAATTGCTGAATGCAAACGAGCGGTTTTTTTTGATTGATTGTGCGGAAGGGACTCAGATTCAGTTAAGAAAGTATAAATTTAAGTTCCATAAAATAAATAGGATATTTATTTCTCACTTACATGGAGATCATTATTTTGGTTTAATTGGTCTATTAAGTAGTATGCATCTTCTTGGTAGAGAGAAAGAATTACATATTTATGCCCATGCAAAACTTAAACAGATAATAGATGTTCAACTAGAAGCTTCTAATACAGAATTGTGTTATCCATTATTCTTTCATGTAATCAATCCTGAAACTGATGAAGTGTTATTTGAAGATAAAAAGATTAAGATTTCTACATTTCCTTTAAATCACGGAATAGATTGTAATGGATTTCTATTTGAAGAAAAAAAATCACCAAGAAAAATTATTTCAGAGAAAATTCAAGAATATAATATTCCAATTGAAAATTTAAAATCCATCAAAAATGGAGAGCATTTTATTACAGAAGATGGTGATGTTATTTTAAATAATGAATTGACAATTGAAAATAATAAAGCTTCTTCTTATGCTTATTGCTCAGATACTAAATATTGTGAATCTATAATTGAAAAAATAAAAGGAGTTAGTCTATTGTATCATGAGGCAACTTTTATGAATGATAGAAAAAATAGAGCTGAAGAAACAAATCACTCTACTACAATAGATGCTGCTACAATTGCCAAACTTGCACAAGTAAAACATCTGTTAATAGGACATTTTTCACAAAGATATAGAGATGAAAGTTTATTGTTAGAAGAATCAAAGAGAGTTTTTAAGAATACTTTGATCGCAAAACAAGGTCGAACAATTAACTTTTCTGATATGTAGGACTTACAATTTATATTTATTTAGGTATATTTGCACTTATTCAAAAAAATAATTGAACATAAATGAAAAGAGTTTTCCTTATATTTCTCCTATTTTCTACTTTTATTCAGGTGAATTCTCAAACTATACTAAATGCTAATATTCAAGGAATTGACTGTAACAATTCTTCTGGTTTTATATCCATTTCAACTGATATAATTCCAACTTTTATTTCTTGGTATCATTTTGATGATTCTGGAGATTCTACTCAAGTTAATTTTTATTCGGATTCTTTGTCTACTAATGAATGTGGAAAATATAGGGTTCAGATATACGGACCTACGGGAAATATTACTGATTCAAAAGTATATTTTATTCCATGTCCCTTAGGAGTGAATCCAAATAATCATAATAACATACAATGTTTTGGAGATTCTTCAGGTACTGTTGGGAGAGTGGCTTTTGGAGGTGTAACTCCATATGTGTATGAATGGTTTAAAGATGGTGTTTCTTTTCAATCATCAAATGATACTTTACTTACGAATTTAGTAGCGGGTCAATATATTGTTAAAATAACAGATAGTATTGGGTGTGTATTTGAAGATACCGCTAATGTATTTCAGCCGAATTTACTTAGAGTAGATTCTCTGGTGCTAAATTCTGTACATTGTAAGGGAACAAACACAGGTTCGATATTATTAAATGTAAAAGATGGAAAAAGGTTTAACTCTGGAAATTATTATGATTTTTATTTAATTAATACAAATAATGATACTATAAGATTTATAGATAGAATTTCTCAATCTTCAAATGTTATTTCAGATACAACTCCTTATTATGTAAAATTTGACAGTTTAGGTGTTGGTAACTACACTATTAATGTTGTAGATTCTTTTGGATGTACAATGGACTCATTAGTTTCTGTAACGGAACCAGATGATTATGATTTACATGTTTCTATAAATCCTACTATAATCTGCGAGCAAGATAGTACATGGTTAAAATTAGATAGTATTTCAGGGGGACATTCTAATTTAGAGTTCAATTGGATTGATTTTCTTCCAGGAGATTCTATTTATGTTAAATCAGGAGTATACTCGGTTATTGTTTTAGATTTAGATTATAATTGTAAGGACACATTAGATTATACATTAAATGCTCCAAATACTATATACTGTGATGTAACCTCTATAGTTGCTCCATGTTTTGGTACCAATACAGGAAAATTAATTGTTGATTCTATATATGGAGGTGTATCTCCTTATTCTACTCAATGGGGAGGCGTAAATACGGACTCTTTATTCGCAGGAACGTATACTTTATTTATTACGGATTCTTTGGGATGTGTTTATATTGAAGATTATGTAGTAGAAGAGAATCCAGATGTCGAGTTAAACGAAATAGTTTATCCACCATTATGTAATGGAGATGCTAACGCAAGTATCTCTATTAATGTTTCAGGAGGTACGGGTTCGTTAAATTATTTTTGGATTAATGCTTCTGGAAATCCTGATTCAGTATATTCTCTTTCAGAGGGTACTTATTATGTAGAGACTTCTGATAGTTTATCTTGTGTTTTTACAGACAGTGTCATAATAAACGAACCCGATGTATTAAATGTAAGTTTTGGTGGATTTACAAACCCATTAATATGTAACGGAAGTCAAACAATTATAAATTCAATAATTTCGGGAGGTACTGCTCCTTATAGTATTTTATGGTCTAACTCTGAAGTCACAAACAATGTGGTAGTAGGTGCGGGTACTTATAATGTAGAAATAACAGACGTAAATGCTTGTTTATCTACTAATAGTATTACTATAATTGAACCTGAAGAATTATTTGTGATTGGCAGTTTTGTACCTGCTACTTGTAATCAGGGAGCGTCTGCTTCCGTAACACATTACGGAGGTACTAGTCCAGTATCATTTATATGGAGTAATGGAGAAACTACCCCTTCAGCATCCGGATTTGCTGGAGGAGATCATTGGGTACTTGTAACAGATTCATGTGGAGATACGACAATGTATGAATTTACTGTTGTTGATTATATATTAGAAACTAGTGTTTATCATACAAATAATCCTGAAAATTATGCCGAAGTTGAAGTAGTTAATTCAACAGTTGGACCTCCATTTGCATATCAGTGGTATGATGAGAATATGAATCAGATAGCTGGAGAAACAAATCCGATAATAGAAGATTTGTGTGAAGCATGGTATTTTGTTACTACAACTGATGCAAATAATTGTGAGGTTTTAGATAGTGTTTATGCAGAACTCTATTTTCCATTAGGAGGTATTGTAGATATATCTACGACAACTGTATATGAAGATAGTGATTTGTGGGGTGCTGGTCCATATACTTATTTATGGGATAATGGTGATGTGACTGCACATGGAAATATTTGCCCTGGATTTCATAGAGTCTGGGTTACAGATGTAAATGGATGTGAAGTAGTAGAAGATGTGATAGTTGAAGATTTTATATTAACATTAGATCCATCAGATTTTATTGTTGAGTGTGAAATAACTAATTTAGATGTAGAATTGAGAGTAGATGTTACCGGTGGTACTGGAGATTATTCTTATTTATGGAGTTCTGGACAAACTGAAAACCCCATAAATTTAAATCTAAATCCTGGAATTTATTCTGTTCAAATTATAGATGAAAATATGTGTATTATTGACACAGCATTTAGGATTGCTGCCTTTACAGAGGATTGTGTTCCTAATGTGTTTACTCCAAATGGAGATGAAGTAAATGATCTGTGGATGTTAGAGGACGCTTTCTTTTATTCCGATTCAGAAGTAAGAGTTTATAATAGATATGGAAAATTAGTATTTAAGTCTACAGGTTATGACTCCCCTTGGGATGGTAAGAATGAAGCAGGAAATGATGTTGAAGATGGATCTTATTTTTATGTAATTGATTTGGGAGATGAATATGACAAAATAAAAGGTACAGTTTCTATTATCCGATAAATTCTATAATTCTATTGATATTTTCGGGTAAAAAATAAGTTGTTGATTTATCTTTCTTAAACCATGTAATTTGTCGCTTTGCGAACCTTCTAGTATTTTGTTTTATTTTTTCAATAGCCTCTGTAAGTGATGTAACGCCATCAAAATAATCGAATAACTCTTTGTATCCTACTGTTTGTAAGGAGTTTTTGTGTCTATAAACTTGAAGTGATTCCACTTCTTTAACTAATCCTTTTGATATCATTTCCTCTACTCTATTATTAATTCTTTCATATAATATATCTCTTTGTATTTGAAGTCCTACTTTTACAATGTTAAAATTTCTTTTTTTAGGAATTTTTGTTTTGAAACTTGAAAATGTTTTGTTTGTTGAATAAATTATTTCTAGTGCTCTCATCAATCGCTGTGGATTCTTTTCATCAACTTCACTGTAGTATTTAGGATCTTTTAATTTTACTTCTTTTTGTAGAAATTCAATTCCCTTTTCATTATATATGTTTATAACATTTCTTCTCATTTCAGAAGATATCACAGGCATCTTGTCGAAACCTTTACATACTGCATCTATGTAAAGTCCTGAGCCACCAACTAAAATTACTTTATCTTTCTTTTTAAATAATTCTTCAATTTTTTGGATAGCATCTTCTTCAAAATTTCCAACATTATAATCTTCTGATACAGAAAGGTGTTGAATAAAATGATGTTGTACCTCCATTAGTTCATCTTTTGATGGAGGTGCTGATCCAATTAATAATTCCTTGTAGAATTGTCTAGAATCTGCAGAAACAATTTCGGTATTATAGTGTTTAGCAAGATTTATGCTAAGTTTGGTTTTTCCAATAGCAGTAGGTCCTAAAACAACAACTAGTGTTTTAGTATTCATAATCCTCAAATTTATCAAAATCTTCTAGCTCTTCTTCAAAAGGATCAAATTCTCCTATATTCTCTTCCGATTCAAAGTTAAATTTTGGAGCTTCGCTAGGCATTTTTCCTTTTGAGTATAGATTAGTACTTTCTATTGAAACTACTTTTTCAACATACTGAATATAGAACCTCCACATTTTAAGAAAGTCATAAACATAAATTAGTTGTGTTTCAGAAGAGTATAGTAATGTCGAGATAATTACTTCATTCATCACAAGCGATTCTCCTCCTTTTTCAGAAGTATCATATAAAGTGATTTCTCTTCCCAGATTTAAATCAGAATCAGTTTGAAAAAAGGAAGCCATTTCAAAATCATTCAAGTTAAAATTTTTAGTAATTAATCTGTGTAATTCTTCAAGAGTTAAATTTTCATCAATAATCAATTCTCTAATTACATCTTCATTACTTTCTAATGTAGCTCTAAGTTTAATCATTAGTATTTAGGTTTATTTCTGTTGCTTTATTTTTCATAAATTCTAATGCAGATTCTCTGTTGTTTTCTATTTCTCCTTCTAATATTGCTTCTTTTAAAGAGTTTTTCAGAATTCCAACTTGTTTACCAGCTTCTATGTTAAATATTTCCATAATTTCTTGTCCTTTAATTGGAGGTTGCCAATTTCGGATATGGTCTTTTTCTTCTACTTCTTTCAGTTTTTTTCGAACTAATTTAAAATTGTTGATATATTTTGCAACTTTAAGTGGGTTTTTTGAAGTTATGTCTGCTTCACATAAAGTCATTAAATCATCAATATCATCTCCAGCATCAAAAAGTAGTCTTCTGATAGCGGAGTCTGAAACAATATCTTGTGCCAGAACAATTGGTCTCAAGTGAAGTGTGACTAATTTTTTTACATACTTCATTTTTTCATTTAAAGGAAGTTTTAGTTTTCTAAAAATTCGTGGGACCATTTTGCCTCCAAGAAATTCATGTGAATGAAAAGTCCAGCCGTGATCTTTTTCAAAACGTTTGGTTTGAGGTTTAGCAATATCGTGTAATAAAGCTGCCCAGATAAGCCATAAGTTGTTGGTGTTTTTTCTAATGTTATCTACTACTTCAAGTGTATGATAGAAGTTATCTTTGTGTGTAAAATCCTCTCTTTTTTCTACTCCTTGTAATTCTACGATCTCTGGAAAGAATTCATGTAATAATTTGGTGTTGAATAATAATTTTAGTCCTGTAGAGGGTTTTTCTGATAGTAGAATTTTATTTAATTCTTCAGTAATTCTTTCTTTTGATATAATAGAAATTCGTTTAGCATTTTTACAAATAGAATTATAGGAATTTTCTTCAATAATAAAGTTTAGTTGTGTGGCAAAACGAATAGCTCTCATCATCCTTAGAGGGTCGTCAGAAAAGGTGGTGTCTGGGTTTAGTGGGGTTTTGATAGTTTTAAATTTTAGATCCTTAGTTCCATTAAAAGGATCTATTAAGTTTCCGTAACATGATGCGTTTAAGGATATAGCCATTGCATTTATGGTAAAATCTCTTCTATTTTGGTCATCTTGAAGACTTCCATCTTCTACTATTGGTTTTCGGGAATTTGATCTATAAGACTCTTTTCTAGCTCCTACAAACTCATAACATTCTGATCGATACTTAATCATAGCGGTTCCAAAGTTTTTAAAATATTTCACCTCTGTATTATTCCCTAATTTTTTAACAACTTCTTTTGCTAGATTTATTCCTGAGCCAACACAAACAAAATCGATATCTGTATTGATTTGTTTTCTGTTTAAAAGTACATCACGAACAAAACCACCTACTACATAGCATTCTAAATTAGTAGAATCTGCTACTATAGAAATAGTTTTGAAAATAGGATTTGTAAGAAATTCTGATAAGTTCACTATCGTATTTTTGTTATCTTTCCATTTGTTTCTATTTTTAGGATTACAGAAGGAGTTTCCATTCTTTCATCCTGTCGCAAATTTACTATATAATCTGCATTATTTTTGATATGATTAGAAATATCTGAGAACTGTTTTGGACTTTCCTCACCACTAATGTTGGCAGAAGTAGAAACAATAGCTCCTTTGAATTTATTTATTAGTTCAAAACAAAATTCATCTGAGGGAATACGTATGGCAGCAGACCTATCTTTCGGAAGTAAATTATTAGAAAGACCTATAACATTAGGGTAGATTACAGTAGTTGGTTGATCTGTAATGTTAAATTTAGGAATATGATTTGTGTACTGATATAACATATTGATATCTGAAACTAAGGTAATGAGAGCTTTTGATTCCTCCCTTTGTTTAATCTTATATATCTTCTTTATTGCATTTTGATTTGTAGCGTCACAACCTAATCCCCAAATAGTGTCTGTAGGATAAAGGATAATCCCCCCACTTTTTAAAATCTTAAGAGCTTTTATAATTTCTGCTTGCATTTATAAGTTTTTATATATATTAAATAAATTTTTTGCAACTTTATCTTCAGTGAAATTTTGTGCGTATTGGTATCCTTCTTCTATCATTTTCACACTCAAATTTTTGTCAGATTGTATTTTTATTATTGCTTGTGTAAGTTCCTTATTAGATAGAGGGTTAATGTAAATTGAGTGTTTTCCTCCTGCTTCTGAAAAACACCCTCCTTTCGAAGTGATAACAGGCGTTTTACTGAATAAAGCTTCAAGAATTGGTAATCCAAAACCTTCAAAAAGAGATGGGTACAACATAATATCTGCAGATTGATAAATTGCAGCCATTTCTTTTAAGTTTATATTATGTATTAAGTGTACTCTATCTGATAATTTGTGTTTACGTATATATTCTAAGCACTTATTTTTATAGCTTTTTCCATCACCTATAATTACTAAGTGTTGATTATTTATCTTCTGAATACTTTTTAGAATATTTAGTAGATTTTTTCTTTCTGTAATACTAGAAACATGTAATAAAAAGTTTCGAGGCAGATTGTATTTAGATATAACTTTTTGCTTTTGATCGTTAGGAATAGATTTTTGAAAGATAGCATTACATCCTTGATATACAACTTTGATTTTATTTTCTGGTATGTTAAAGAATTCGATAATATCCGATTTAGTTTGTTTGCTAATTGCAATTATTTTGTCTGCTCTTTTACAGGCTGACAGAAATTTTTTGTGGTATATTTTCCTATCAATTGTATTAAATAGATGTGGATAACGAATAAAAATAAGATCGTGAATACTAACTACTGATTTAATTTTAGTTTTTTCAATTCCTAAAGGAAGCTCATGTGAAAGTCCGTGATAAATATCTATTTCATCTTGTATTAGATCTTTTACAATGTTTTTACTTCTCCAATATTTTTTGAATAGATTCCCAACAAGAGAAAAAGGAACTCGTGTATGGCAATTTTCTCTCTCATCTAAAAAGGAAAGTCTGTTGTTTTGAATTAGTTTTGGAGTGTACAGAAAGTAATCGTTATCTTGGAAAAAATGAGATAAAATACGAATAGAGTCTCTTGAGTAATTACCTAATCCTGTTTGGTTATAAAAAGCGCGTTTAGCATCAAATCCTATTCTCATTTTGTTAGAATTTTTGTAATAACGCAAATATAATATATTTATAAGCTATAATTATGATGTCTTTTACTTTAGTTTTGTTAATTTTGTAATCCAAAATTAATTTATGAAAATAAAGAATCTATTATATTTAATAATGGCAATTGTCTTTACAAGTTGCGGAACATCATCTGTAATTGTAAATGTACAACGACCAGCTGATATAAGTGTGCCACAAAGCGTACAAAAAGTAGTTGTGGTTAACAGGAGTACTGCAGGAAAAGAAAATATGGTAGGTAATATTGTAGAGGGGATATTTACAGGGGAAGGAATTGGTGCCGATAAAAAAGGATCAGAATATTGTATCATGGGACTTACACAGATGCTTGCTAATTCAGAAAGATATGAGCTTAGAGGCGGTGGAGATTTGAATTTAAAAGGAACTGGAACCTCTACATTTCCAGATTTATTAGCTTGGCGTAAAGTGAAAAAAATTTGTGATACATATGGTGCAGATGCCTTGATTGTACTTTCTACATTTGATTCAGATTCTAGAACATTTGAAGGTAAAAAAATAGTAAAGACTAAAACAGTAAAAGGAGCTAAAATAAAAGAAGTAAGATACCCTGTTACTTTAGTGATGGAAATTGAAAGTGGTTGGAGAATATACGACGCGACTACTAAAAAGATAGTAGATGTAAATAAGTTTACTGAAGTAAAAGAATATGTAGAATGGGGCAGTAGTTATGATGAGGCAAGAGCAAATCTCCCTTCAAAACGACAAGCTTTAAAGAGTTCAGGTATATTTGCAGGAGAACAATATGGGTTTAGAATTACTCCTGTCTGGGTAAAACAAAATAGACTGTATTTTACAGGAAAATCTGAAGAGTTGAAACTGGCAAAAAATTATGTAAAAAGAGGAGATTGGGATAAGGCTATAGAAATATGGAAGTCTGCAACTGATCATGAAGATTTTAAAGTAGTTCGTAAAGCGTATTATAATTTAGCACTTGCCTCAGAAATCAAAGGAAAATTAGACACTGCAATAGATTACGCTGAAAAAGCAGAACAAATGGGAGAGAAAAGAGCTACTTCTTATATTTCTACTCTAAAAAAGAGACAACGAGATGAAAAAAGATTACAAGAACAATTAAATAACTAAAAAACTAAATTATGGAAAACCAAGGATTACCAAGAGTATTAGTATTCGGATTATTAGGAATTATTTTGCTATTTATATTCGGATCGAGCATGTTTATTACTATTAACCCAGGACAAAAAGGAGTTCTTTTCGAAACATTAGGTGATGGATTAGATAAAGAAACAATATATGGTCAAGGACTACATGTTGTAGCCCCATGGAACGATATGATAGTATATGATGTGAAAGAAACAGAAACATTCGAAAAAATGGAAGTTTTGTCTAAAAATGGACTTTCTATTAAAATTGATCTGTCTATTATTCATAAACCTGTAAACGATAGAATAGGATACTTACACGACAATATAGGAACTAATTATTTAGAGAAGATAATTAAGCCAGCTGTAAGATCGGTAACTAGAGAAGTTATTGGAGATTATCTACCTGAAGAATTGTACTCTACCAAAAGAGAAGAAATAGAAACTGAGATTTATACAAAGACTCAAGAGATTGTAACCGCTAAAGATATTGAACTTCCAGCAATTTATATTAGAGATGTGACCTTGCCACAAACTCTAAGAGACGCAATTGAACAAAAATTAAAACAAGAACAAGAAGCTTTAGAGTACGACTTTAAAATACAAAAGGCTCAAAAAGAAGCGGAAAGAAAAGAGATTGAAGCAAACGGTATCTCTAAGTTCCAAAGAATTGTAAACCAAACTATTACTCCACAGTTATTAAAATGGAAAGGAGTAGAAGCTACTCAAGAAATTTCAAAATCAGAAAATTCTAAAGTTATAGTAATTGGTAATGGAGATGGAGATTTACCAATTATATTAGGAGGACAATAGTATTAACTAAAAACTTGAAATATGAATAAAATAATCATGATCATGATGGTTGCATTAATTCCTTTTGTAACCATGTCTCAGAAAAGATCTACTAAAGGAAAAACTACTGAAAAATCAGAAAATTCTACAAAATTAAAGTCAAACTTTATGATTATAAAAGGTGTAGAAATGATAATTGAAGATTCTAGAAGAGTAGAAAAATTAAGTGAAGAAGAAGAGTCGGAAGAATTAAGTATTAAAAGACATTTAAAACCAATGACGAAATTAATGGTTACTTTTGATTTTGGCTCTAATATTAGTAAAGACAACCAATCTTTAATGGCTGAGTCTAGAAATTTAAGAAATATGCCAGATGCAGTAAATAAAGCTTTAGAATATGGTTGGGAATTTATTAATTCAACTGTAGTGATTGATGGAAAAGCTACTATTCATTATTACTATATGAAAAGAAGATAAAATTATCAAATAGGTCCTATGAAATTTAGACCTCTTTTTTCTTAAAAATAAGATGTAGTAATTTAGTTAAATGATTGTATAAATGAATATTTAAATTTATATCTGACAATAAACTTCAATTAAATGAAATTACAAAAAATTTCTATTATTTTCCTTACTTTCTTTTCTATACAACTATCTGCAATAGATATAGAATTAACTAATGGAGAAACTTATTTTTCTGTCACTGAAAAATCTTTAGAAGAGTTTACATTTATAAATTCAGTATCTAAAATTGAGACTAATATCATAAAAACAGAATCACAAGAATTTTTAAACTTAATAATTCCTTCTTATGGAAGTAATTCAGAAGATGGAACTGCAGAACTACCAGTACTTCAGAAATTAATAAGAGTGCCACAGGGTTCTCAAATAGAAATAAAGATTTTAAATAAAGAAGAAACTTTGATTGATCTTATGGATTATGGTTTTAACTTAGATGTTTTTCCAAATCAAGCCTCTATTTTAAAATCATCTAATCCTGATAATATACCGTTTTGTTATAATGAAGATTATTACAATATAGATAAATTTTCTGGAAATAACTTTGTTTCTAATGAATTGTTGGGAACTATGAGAGGACAAAATTTAGCTCGTTTGTCTATTTCTCCAGTAAGTTACAATCCGGTAACCAATCATATAAAAGTTATTACTAAAGCTGAGGTAAAAGTAATTTTTAAAAATATAGATATTTCGTCAGATACAGAAAATAGAAAGAAATACTACTCTCATGAGTTTGAAAGTTTATTTAAGTCTTTTGTAAATTATACTCCATTAGAAGAAAAGGATGTTATAACAACTTATCCTGTAAAGTATGTTATAATATCTGACCCACAGTTTCAGAATGCAATACAGCCGTTTGTAGAATGGAAAAGAAAGAAAGGATTTTTAGTTATTGAAGAATATACAAATAATCCTGCAGTGGGAAATACCACTAGTTCTATACATGCATTTATAAAAGATTTGTATGACAACCCAATAGATGGAATAGCACCAAGTTATCTTTTAATAGTAGGAGATGATGCTCAAGTTCCTTCTTTTAATACAGGACAACATGTTTCGGATATGTATTATTGTGAATTTGATGGAAATGGCGATTTTTATCCAGAAATGTATTATGGAAGATTTTCAGCAACAACACCGTTACAAGCAGAAATTCAGGTAAATAAGACTCTTACCCATGAAAAATATACTTTTGCAGATCCTTCTTTTTTGGATGAAGTTGTATTGGTAGCAGGTGTAGACGGAAGCTGGGCCGCTTCACACGGAAATGGACAAATTAATTATGGAACAGATAATTATTTTAATACTTCACATGGATTAAATGTTCATACATATTTATATGG
>MDTD01148034.1_pt1 | contig 28673 bp, 28 predicted proteins | sample 811221 | NCBI WGS metagenome assembly MDTD01 (sample SAMN05326646, study PRJNA326480) | marine metagenome | isolation source: seawater | place: Pacific Ocean: South West | collected 2011 | reverse complement strand
CGGGGCCCGGGTTCTGCTGCTGGATAGCGCGGATGCGCTGGCGGCGGTGTCACCGGATGAGATCGGCGTGGCGCTGGACTGGCGCGGGCCGCAGGATGAGCCGGTGCCGGTCTCGTTCGCAGACGAAGGCGGGCGCCCTTGGCCGGTTTGCCATCTTCGCGCGGTGGAGGGTCAGCTCAGCTGGGTGCGCCGCGGGGTGGACCTGCCAGAGAGCTGGGCCCTGCCGGAGGGCGACAATGCCGGCCAGTTCGCCGTTCAGTTCGATACCGGGGCTGGTTTCACAGGCGAGACCCGGCTGGAAACGCCGTCGGCTGCTATCCCGGCGGGAGCGGTTGCGGCGCGAGTCGCTGAAATCGGCGCAGATGGCCGCACCGGCCCATGGGTTTCAATCCCCCTCGGGACACCTTAACTGTATGGCAGAAAATGATTTACCAGAAGGATCCGACTCACTTGGCCATCGACCCCTATATCGTGCTCGGCGTTCCGCGCTCGGCGACGGAGGCCGAGATCAAGAAGGCGTACCGGGCCAAGGCGAAAGCCCTCCACCCGGACCAGCACAAGGATGATCCGAAGAAGGCAGAAGAGTTCAAGCGCGTCTCGGCGGCCTACGAAATCCTTGGCGACAAGGAAAAGAAAGCCAAATTCGACCGCGGCGAGATCGACGGCGATGGAAACCCGACAGGATTTGCCGGCGGGGCGCATCCCGGCGCTCATCCTGGTGGAGGCGGGTTCCGCTGGCAAAGCACGTCCGGCCAAAGCCCGTTCGAAGGCGCGCAGGGCGACCCCTTTGAAGACATTCTCTCCGGCATGTTCGGCGGCGGCCGGTCCCGCCGGGGTGGCCCAGGGCCACAAAAGGGCCGGGATGTCCGATATCGCGTGCAGGTCGACTTTGAGGATGCCGTTCTGGGCGCCCGCCGCCGTATGACCATGGCTGATGGCCGGGTGCTGGACGTCAACATTCCCGCTGGCATCGATACCGGTCAGACGCTGCGCCTGAAAAGCCAAGGCCAGCAATCGCCCTATGGCGGCCCGCCTGGGGACGCGCTGCTCGAAATCGAGGTTCGCTCGTCGAAAGTCTGGGAACGCGACGGCAAAGACCTGCGCATGAAGCTGCCCGTCGGCCTGAAAGAGGCGGTGCTGGGTGGCAGTGTGGAAGTGAAGACACCTTCCGGCCACGTCACGCTGAAAGTGCCCGCTGGTTCCAACACCGGCGCACAGCTGCGGCTGAAGGGAAAAGGCGTGAAAACATCACCGCCGGGAGACCTGTATGTCCGGTTGGAGATCGTTCTCGATAATCCAAAGGACGAGGGTCTACGTAAATGGGCTGAGAAGTCGTGAAGTCCAATTGGGTAGACTGACGCCTGCACGAATATCATGATGGAGCCGGCCTGAACCGACTGAGCGACCTCCGCTGGAGAGGTGAAAATGCTGGATCTGTTGCGTGAGATACTGAGAGCGGAGTCTGTGCTGGACCTCAGCGCGCGCAGCATGGCAGCGTTCAATGCGCTTGGATTCACAAAAGCCTATTATCTCTCCCCGGTTGTACTGGACCAGACAATGGGCCAGGCCATGTTCAATCTCGGCTTTCCGGCGGAATGGGAAACAGCTTATCGAGCGGCGCCGAAGGGGACGGATCCGTTGCCCTGCATCGCCCTGCGAATCGGCCGGGCGTTTCGCTGGGGAAAACTGCCGGAAGACGTGTTGGTGCAGCCTTCGGATGCCGCCTACATCAAATCCTTGGAGAAGTGGGGCATGGCGGATGGGATCGGGATTCCGGCCTACGGGTCTGCCGCCCGAGTCGGATTTGTGGGAATCGGCGGTCCGAAAAGCCCGGACGGTTTCGAAACAGCCGATATGGAAATCCTGCAGATAGCGGCACAGACCTCGTATCTCCGCTATTGCGAGCTGCGGGTCGCTGATGCCGATCCGCTGCCGCGCCTGTCCAGCCGGGAACTGGGTGTGCTGCGCCTGATGGCACAGGGAAAGAGCAATGCCTCCATCGCGCGAAACCTGGAGCTGTCGCAGGAGACGATCGACACCTATGCGCGGCGGATCTTTCTGAAGCTGAAAGTATCAGACCGCACATCCGCCGTGATCAAAGGCATCACCCGTGGCCTCGTCATCGCCTCTGAACCGCAGATTAAAGAGGCAATCCGGACCCGCCAGCTCGATTATGACGGGCCGAAAGATGCTGAATGATTCAAAGTGGTATCGTTCACTTAACATTCAGCGCTGTCGCCTTATACGACATGGTATGAAACGGATTGCCGCCCTTTTTCTGGCTCTCGGCCTCGTCGTTGCGCCCGCAGCGTCGGCGCAGGACTGGATGAACCAGTTTTCGCCCGGACAGGCGCGCGATTCGCGCAATCAGGGGCGTACCGTGCCGCTCAGCCAGATTTTCAACAGTCTGAAGCGGCAATATGGCGGCTACCAGCTGGGCGCCGACTTGTATGACCGGGGCAACGGCAAAGCGGTCTACGAGATCGATTGGATGACGAAGAATGGCCGCAAGATGCATTTCGTGGTCGACGCGCAAACCGGCGCTATCCTTGACCGCCGTGGTGGCTGAGCCGACATTAACCTTTTCAGGGAGTAGCTGAACCATGCGTATCCTGGTTGTTGAAGACGATTCTGACCTGCGCCGCCAATTGGCCGACGTGCTGGGCCAGTCCGGTTATGCCGTGGACCTGGCCGCCGACGGCGAGGATGGCCACTTCCTGGGTGATACCGAACCGTATGACGCCGTGATCCTGGACCTTGGCCTGCCCAAGATGGACGGGGTGAGCGTGCTGAAGAAGTGGCGCGCGGATGGCAAGTCGTTTCCGGTCCTGATTCTGACCGCGCGCGATTCGTGGAGCGAGAAAGTGGCCGGCTTCGATGCCGGGGCCGACGATTACCTGACCAAGCCATTCATCACCGAAGAGCTGCTGGCGCGTCTGCGTGCCTTGCTGCGCCGTGCGGCCGGGCACTCCGCTGCGACGCTGGAAGCGGGCAAGCTGATGGTCGACACCCGCGCCGCGCGGGCCATGGTCAATGGCGAGCCGGTGAAGCTGACCGCCCATGAATATCGCGTCCTGTCCTACCTGATGCATCATCAGGGCCGGGTTGTTCCGCGTACGGAGCTGGTTGAGCATATCTACGATCAGGACTTCGACCGCGATTCGAATACGATCGAGGTTTTCATCGGGCGCCTGCGCCGGAAGATCGGCCAGGAGCGGATCCAGACCGAACGCGGTCTCGGCTATCGTCTGGTCGTGCCGGAGAACGAAGCGCGCATGGCCGGCTGATGCCGGCCCGCGCTGAATGCCGGGTATGAGCGAAGCCGACACCAAACCTGTTACATTCCTTGACCGCTGGACACGCTTGTCGCTGGCCCGGCGGATCATTCTGGCCGCAGCCGTCTGGGGCCTGATCGTCCTGATTGGCGGCGCCCTTGCCCTGTCGGCCTTGTACCGGGCGCAGACACTGTCCCTACTGTCCGACGATCTCGACCAGACCCTGATTACCCTGACACGTGACATGACGCGCGAAGGGGCCTTCCTGCCGGATGGCCGAGTGACGGACGACAATCACGTCTTCCTGTCGACCGATTCCCGCTATCAGACCCAGTATTCCGGGCGTTACTGGGCGATCGTTGCGGTCGACGAAGACGGCGCGCCAACCGGCGACCTGCGCTCACGCAGCCTTTGGGATGAACCGGTTCCGATGTCGCCGCGCCTGCTGAAGCGCGCGCTCGGCACGCCGGGTACAACGCAATTTGGTATTGGTCCGGGGCCTGCCGGCCAGAGAATCTTCGCTGCGGCCAAGGCCATTTTTGTCGAGAACCGGGAGACGCCGCTTGTGCTGGTCGCGGCGGCGGACAGGGCGCAGAATGATGCGGCGGCGACCCGGTTCCGTAACTTGCTGATCGGTACGATGGTCGTTCTCTTTGGCAGCGTCTTCGCGGCCATGGTGGCAGGCATCCGCTATTCCCTGCGCCCGCTGGTGAAACTGGGGAATGACATTGCCGAGATCCGGGAAGGTACGCGCCTCAAACTGGCCGACGACTATCCGTCCGAAGTGCAGCCGCTGACGGAAGAGCTGAACAAGCTGGTGGATCACAACCGGCAGGTGGTGGAGCGGGCGCGGACGCATGTCGGCAATCTCGCCCACGCGCTGAAGACGCCGATTGCGGTGCTGCGCAACGAGGCGACGGGCAAGACGCAACTGGACGATGTCGTACGCCGCCAGGTCGATTCCATGCAGACCAATGTGGAGCATTACCTGAAGCGCGCCCGAATGGCGGCCCGCGCGGAAGCGCTGGGCGCCCGCACCGAGGTGCGGCCCGTTCTGGATGGCATCGCCCGGCTGATGAACCGGCTCTACGATGCCAAGGGCATAGACGTGACGGTGTTCGGCGGCGACGGGGCGGTGTTCCGCGGGGAACAGCAGGACCTGGAAGAGATGGTCGGCAATCTCATGGAAAATGCCTGCAAATGGGCGAAGGCCGATGTGCAGGTCAGCGTTTCGGACGATGCCAGCGAGCTGCGTATCGAAGTCGATGATGACGGGCCGGGCCTGACAGCGGAAGAACGCGAAGGTGCGCTCAAGCGCGGGGTGCGACTTGATGAAACAACCCCGGGCACCGGGCTGGGTCTGTCGATTGTCACCGAGCTGGCAGAGCTGCATAAGGGCGTGCTTGAACTGGATGAGGCCCCGGCCGGGGGCCTGCGCGCACGCCTGAGGTTTCCGAAACGATGAACCGCCTGAATATTGCCGTCGCCGGACTCTGCCTCGCCATCGCCGTGGCGGGCTATCTGGCGGTGGGAAAGCCTGGCATGCCGGACAATCCCATGGCAGAGCGCCAGGCAGGGCTTGCCGACAAGATCGCCAATGCACCGGAAACGCTGACGCCCGCCGAAACGCTGTCGCGCCTCGAACTCGCGACCCGGCAGCGCCCGAACGACCCGCAGCCGCATTTCTTCATTGGCGAGATGCTGCGCGCGGAGGGCCGCCCGGAAGATGCCGCGCGGGCGTATCAGTCTGCACTGCGGCGGGATGAAAATTTCGTCCCGGCGCTGGTGTCGCTGGCCGACACGCTGGTGGCCCTGTCCGGCGGCGGGGTCAGCCCGCAGGCAACGCGGCTGTATGGCCGCGCCTACGAACTCGACCAGTCGCAAGTGCGCGCCGGGATGTGGGCTGCCATGGGCGCCGCGCAGGCGGGCGACCAGGACAAGGCCGAACAGGCCATGCGCTATATCTATAACAATCTCCCAGAAGACGATCCGCGCCGCGAACGCTTCAAGGGCATGATCGCAGCCATCGGGCAGGGGGAAGAAGCCCCGCCCGTGCCAGATGCTGCCCCGTCGGAATAGGTCAGTCCCGCTCTAAAGAACCTGCCGCTGCAGCGTTTTTATGAGCGTCGAGGAACGGCGGCCATCATTGGCCGGACACAATTCCAGAGTGAACCGGCAGCGCTGGCCGTCAGGTGTCACGACGGTGAGATCCTCATTGTCGGCGGCAGACGCCATCTGGTGGCGCAGATAGCGCGCCGCGTATTCGCGTGGCGGCAGTTGCGTGCGTATGAAGGATTCGATGTTCTCTGTACCCTGAATGTCTCCGAAGGGGGATGCGGTGGACCAGACCCCGTCCGGATGGAACAGGCGCGCGGCTTCCCCGGCCTCTCGCCGATCGACACAGTCGAGAAAGCGCATCAGCATTGATCGCTTGGAGCCTCTCCCTGAATAGTGCGTATGCAGCAAGTGGTGAGCGGCCGCTGAGTTCGGTTTTTCCAACTGGGTTTCGTACAACTTCCGGACATCCGTGTTTTCGTAGGAGCGCCGGCGCGGCGCTCTGGCGTCCATATCGTAAATCGCTTTGCTGCGCTTCTTCAGGACGTCCGGGTCCATGGATTTCGGTTCGCCGCCGCCACCGAGGCAGCCACCCGAACAAGCCATCACCTCAATCGCGACAAATTCCTTGCGCCAGTCATCCGTCTCCAGCATGCGCTGGGCGGCGGCAATGCCATTGCACACGGCAACGGTTCCCACGCCGGGAATGGATGCCGTCTTGACCGCATCGTGCACGCCCCGCAATTGCTGCCACTCCAGCGGAATCTGGTCTTCCAGGCCTTTGAGGTGAGCGGCTGTCCGCACCATGGCTTCCATGACGCCGCCAGAGGCCCCGAAGATCTGGGCGGCGCCGGTACTTTCGCCGAGCGGATTGTCGAAGCTGCCGTCTTCATCAAGCGCGCCAAACGCGATATCGCGGGACCGGATCATCCGGGCGAGTTCACGGGTGGTCAGAACATGATCCACGTCACCTGACATGCCCGGCCTTCGAGTCTCATCCTTTTTGGCCGTGCACGGCATGACGCTGACGACGTAAGGCTCAGCCTTTCCGTTTGAGAACTCTGGTCCCAGCGAGCGCGCGAAATGACCTCGCTTGGTCATGGCGCCGTGCATCTGCTGGGGGGATTTCGTCGTGCTCAGATGCGCCAGCAGGTCGGGCCGGTTGAGTTCAATCCAGTTCACCCATCCCGGGCAGCAGGATGTGAACAAAGGGAGCCTTGTCCCGGCTTCGAGACGCGCCAGTAATTCCGACCCTTCCTCCATGATGGTGAGGTCGGCCGTGAAATTGGTGTCGAACACATAATCGAACCCCAGCGCCCTCAGCGCATTGATCAGCCTGCCGGTGCTGACCGTTCCGGGCTTCATGCCGAATTCCTCGCTGATGGCGATACGCGTGGCTGGCGCCACCTGGACCACGGAGACCCGCTTGCGGGAATCGAGGACATTTAGGACATCGTGCCAGTGAGGCGCCTCGATCAGGGCGCCGACCGGACAGACAAGCGTACACTGGCCGCACGAAATGCAATTGGTTTCAGACAGGGGCGCGTCGAACACGGTGACAGGCAGGCGTTCATCGCCGCGTTCCGCAAATCCGATCACGTATTGTTGCTGGCCTGCTTCACCGCATGCTTCGGCACACAGGCCGCACTCGGTACATTTGGAAAGATCCCGCCAGATGCTGGGCGATGTGTGGTCAGACGAGACATGTTCGGGGTGGTCGCGAGACCCCGGCGGGACTTCCTCCCAGTGTTCCTCCCACTGGTTTTCGGCGACAAGGCGCTGCAGCCTGCATGTGCCGTTGACTTCACAGCGCATGCAGTCGTTCGGGTGCCGCGCCAGCAACCATTCCCCATTGCTGCGGCGGAACGCCCGGAGCGACTCCGAATCCGTTTCGACCACGTCGCCCTGTTTCGCCAGCGTGGTGCAGGCCGGTTGCGGTTTTTTCTCGCCTTCAACCTCGACCAGGCACATCCGGCAGACCGAATGAGATGGCAGGCCCGGATAGTGGCAAAGTGTCGGAACATGGATGCCCGCTTTCCGGGCGGCATCGAGCAGCGTCGCGCCTTCGGACAGTTCGACAGGACGTCGGTTGATCGTCAGTTCGATCATTCGAAGAAAGCCTCAAATGTCGCAGATGTCATATCGGCGAGTATAGGCGCGTGGTGCCGAATTAGACAGCCACAACTCAACGACGCACCAGAGGCCGTGCCGTTTTGCCGTGCCGTTTTGCCGGGCCGCTTCTCCCGGCCGGCCGGGCTTTCGTGCAGGTTACGCCTCCACCCGCATGTCTTCCGCGTGCCAGCGCTGGGCGAGATCGTTGAGGCCTTCCAGAACGTCTTTCAGCTCAGCCCCGCGCGGGGTGAGCGAATAGGTGACGGCTGGCGGCACGGTCGGCTTGTAGTCCCGGTGGATGAGGCCAGCGCCTTCCAGCATGCGCAGCCGCTCGGTCAGCACTTTGGAGGAAATGCCGGGCATGCCGGCTTTCAGCTCACCAAAGCGTTGCGGTCCCTGAGATCGCAGCAGCCACAGGATATAAGTCGTCCACGGCCCCATCAGCAGTTTCAGCAGGGAATCCATCGGGCAGGCCGTGTGATTTTCGTTCTGCGGTTTCGTTGTTCTGGTCATGGGGCACCTGTGAGCTGAGAAAAAGTCTGCCTGGCCCTTTAGTTACTATTTGGAACCTACTTTTTCAAGGGAACTGGTGACCTATATGGGCCAGGTCGGGCGCTATGAAGGGCCCCACGAAACACATAGCGGAGTAGACACATGACAAAGATCGCAATCGTGTATTTCAGCGGCTACGGCCACACTCAGAAACAGGCGGAAGCCGTGCACGCCGGGGCCAGCTCGGTGGAGGGCGCCGACGTAAAACTGTTCCGGATCAATGAAGAAGGCGACCTCGGCGAAGGCGAATTCGAAGCGCTGGCCGGATATGACGCCATTATCTATGGCAGCCCGACCTATATGGGCGGCCCGGCCTGGCAGTTCAAAAAGTTCGCCGATGCCACGTCCAAGCCCTGGTTTACGCAGGAATGGAAAGACAAGATCGCCGGCGGCTTCACCAACTCCGCCTCTGTGAACGGCGACAAGAAGGCGACGCTCGACTATTTCTTCACCCTGTCACAGCAGCACGGGCAGATCTGGGTCGGGACCGGCCTCCTGCCGGCGAACACCAAGGCCCACGGGCCGGACGATGTGAACTGGACAGCTGGTTTCTCTGGCGCGATGGCCATTTCCCCGTCGGATGCCTCGCCGGAAGAAGCGCCGGGCAAGGGCGATCTTGAAACGGCCCGCCAATACGGTGTGCGGGTGGCGGACGCCGCGAAACGCTGGGCACAATAAGCCATCGGGACGGGCGGCAGGTGCGATGCATCTGCCGCACTCCCATTTCTGCGCATTGCGCTCTATAAGACCCGCATGCGCGCACGCACTCGACGACTCTATACGTTTGGCATCGCCGCCGTCCTGCTGCTGGCCGCAGCGGGCCTTGCGTTCATGGCCCTGCGCCAGAATGCCAACCTGTTCTACACACCTCACACGCTGGCCGAGAAAGGCCTGCCGAAAGAGGGACGTGAGGTGAAGGTCGGCGGCTGGGTCGAGCCTGGCTCCCTGACTTATTCGACGGACGGCGCCACCATGATGTTTACCGTGATCGACAGCAGCGATGCCGACATCAAGGTGTCGTTCACCGGCATTGCGCCGGACCTGTTCCGCGAAGGGCAAGGCGTCGTCGCCATTGGCCAGTTCAATGCCGACCGGACATTCACCGCCCGCCAAATCCTCGCCAAGCATGACGAGAACTACCAGCCGCGTGAATTGCGGCCCGAGGCAATTGGCGGATGATCGAAGCCGGGCACTTTGCGGCCTTTCTGGCGCTGGGCGCCGCGCTGGCGCAGACGGTCTTCGGCCTGAGGGGCGACCGCCGCTGGGCAGGCATGGCAGCTGTCACCGGGTTCGGCCTTATGGCATTTTCCTTCCTGACGCTGGTGCACGCCTTTGCCGTGTCGGATTTTTCACTCAAATTGGTGGCCAGCAATTCCCACACGCTGAAGCCGATGCTCTACAAGATCGCCGGCACCTGGGGAAACCATGAAGGCTCCATGGCGCTCTGGGCGCTGGTGACGTTTGCCTTCGGCGCCGCGGCGGCGGCCTTGATGAAAACTGGCCGGGAGCGTTTCGAGGCGCGTGCGCTCGGCGTGCAGGGCTTCCTGGCCGCGGGGGCGATGGGTTACCTGCTGTTTGCGTCCTCGCCTTATCTGCGGCTGGATCCGGCGCCATTCCAGGGGGCGGGATTGAACCCGCTGCTGCAGGACCCGGCGCTGTCCTTCCATCCGCCGATGCTTTATCTGGGTTATGTCGGCTACTCCTTCGTCTTTGCGCTGGCCGCAGCGGGCATGATGGAAGGCCGGATCGACCGGGTGTGGGCCAAGGAGGCCCGGCGCTGGTCGCTTGCCGCCTTCGTCCCGCTCACCTTCGGCATCGCGCTGGGATCGTACTGGGCCTATTACGAGCTCGGCTGGGGTGGTTGGTGGTTCTGGGACCCGGTGGAGAATGCTTCGCTGATGCCCTGGCTGATCGGCGCCGCCTTGCTGCACTCGGTCATCGTCACGGAAAAGCGCGAGAACTTTTCCGCCTGGACCGCGCTGCTCGCCGTGCTGGCCTTCCTGTTCTCGATCATGGGCGCATTCCTTGTGCGTTCGGGCGTGCTGACATCGGTTCACGCCTTTGCGGTCGATCCGGAACGCGGAATGGTCCTGTTGTTCGGATTGATGGTCTATGGCGTGCTCGCGCTTGGCCTGTTCGTGTGGCGCGGGCCGGTCCTGAAAGGCGCTAAGCCGTGGCTGGTTACCAGCCGGGAGGGCGCGCTGATGGCAAACAATATCGTGCTCATCGTCGCGGCGCTGACCGTCCTGCTGGGCACACTGTTCCCGCTGATGGCCGAAGCGGCGGGGCGTACAATGTCCGTCGGCGAACCATATTTCCGGCTGACCTTCGTACCGATCCTGGCCATTCTCCTGATCCTGTTGCCCGTGGCGCAGAGTTGGGCCTGGGGCAAGGCGGACCTGAAACAATGGTCACGCTGGGCGATTGCAGGCGCCGCTCTGGTCGCCGTGTTCGCCGCGTTGGGCGTTGGCGTGTGGAATATCTCGCTGGGGGCAGCATTTGGGCTGGCCCTTGGCGTTTGGCTGATCGGCGGTGCCTTGTGGGAACTCCGGCGGCGCGCCGTCACGCTGAAGCGGGTGTTTCGTGTGTCACCGCGTGTCTGGGGCATGACGCTGGCGCATATGGGGATTGGCCTGTTCATCATCGGCGCCGTGATCGAGACGACCGGGCGTTACGAGACAACTGTCGCGCTGTCCGAAGGCGGGTCCGGCCAAGCGGCTGGCTGGACACTGACGCTGGATGATGTCGGCTCCATTGAAGGACCGAACTGGTACGCCGATAAAGCCGTCCTGACTGCGGTGAAGGGCGGGGTGAAAACCGTACTGGAGCCGATGAAGCGTTACTATCCTGCCGCACGTATGCCGACGACGGAGACGGCAATCTACAAGACCGGCACGGGTGACCTTTATGCGGCGCTGGGCGAGCAACGCGTCGTGGACGGGCAGGCGCGCTGGGTGTTCCGGGTCTACTTCAATCCGCTGATCGATTTCGTATACTTCGGCGTGCTCCTGATTGGCCTTGGCGGCGCTCTCAGCATGGTGAAAGTGAAGCGATGAAAGCGCTGTTCCTGTCTCTCGTGATTGCTCTGGCCGCGGACGTGCCGCTGGATAATCAGGCAGAGGAGGCGCGCGCGCAGGCCTTGATGCGGGAGCTTCGCTGCGTGGCGTGCGAGAATGAGCCTGTGTCCCAGTCTGCGGCGCCGATTGCCGAAGACATGCGTATGCGCATCCGCGAAATGGTCGGGGAAGGATCTACCGACCAGGAAGTGCGCGACTGGTTCGAGAGCCGGTATGGCGAATTCGTCCTGTTCCGTCCGAAGAGCAACAATCTCAGTGGCCTGTTGCTTTGGGTCGGCCCGTTCTTCCTGCTCGCCATTGGCGCGCTGATCGGTTTCCTCACCGCGCGGCGGAAACGGACGGTCGTGGACCAGATCGAACCGGAAGACGTCTGACGCCGCTCTCCTGCCGAACGTCATCGCGAAATTGTGAGGGGTTGGGTTTGCCGGCGCCGACCCCCGTGGGAATAGCCGTCAGGCTGGGTGGGGACATTGCTTGACGTCTGAATGGGACTTCGCGTGCCACCTTGGCAGTAGGCAGGCAGTACGAAGTGGTGATTGACACCGGTAGGCCCGGGGATTGGGCCCTTCCAGCGCCGGCAACTGGCGTGAGGCGAAGGCGCGACGATGCAACTGCCTGTCAGGCATGCGGTTAATCAAGCGCACAAATCAGCCCCTTCTGATCTATAGTGAAGACTAGTATGTCTCGCAAACTGTAGTAATTCAAGGGCTTTTTCCATTTCTTGATGCGCGCGGTATGAATAACCAAGAATACCCTTGGGGGTTTCAGATATCGTACCGGAGGCCGGCTCTACCCGACCGAGAAGATGCTTTTTCCGCAAGGATCCGTCCTGGGCCATCGTCCCTGCCGACCTGCCTCTGACACATCCGGACGGACCGGGTGAGCTGTCGACCGATTATGAAGCAGAAGGCTGATCTCCTGATTCCATTCGACTTACTGTCTTTTAATGACCACATTGCCGCTCGTATGATTATGTAACGTTCGATCGTACAAACGGCGATATTTCAGAGAGTTGGAGAGAGAATTCATGAAACTTGGCATTTCTCGGCAGGCACTGGTTGCAGCGCTTTTTGGAGCGGCGGCGGTTGGGACCCTGTCGATCGCGCCTCAGATTCTCAGTCCCGAGGCAGGTGCCCAGCCGATCGCCATTCAGGCGCCCGCTGGCGCTCCGATGAGCTTTGCCGATCTGATTGAGCGAGTCGAACCCGCCGTGGTCAGTGTGAACGTGGTGTCCGAGCGCAAGGTCAACAACACGGGAGACATGGAGGAGTTCTTCGAGCAGTTCCGCGGTCTTCCGGGACTCGATGAATTTCTGGAGCAGCGACGCCAACAAGAAGAAGAAGGCGCAGAGCCGCAGACCCGCGAAGCGCGGTCGCTTGGCTCAGGCTTCTTCATCTCGCAGGACGGCTACATCGTGACTAACAATCACGTCGTCGAGAATGCCGTCCAGATCGAAGTGGTCAACAAGGATGGCGACGAGATGGAAGCCGAACTGGTCGGCACCGATCCTGACACCGATCTCGCCGTCATCAAGGTGAAGGAAAAAGGGCATTACCCCTATGTCCGGTTCGGCAACTCCCACAATCTTCGCAAGGGCGACTGGGTTGTGGCCCTTGGTAACCCCTTCGGCTTCAGCGGCACGGCCACTGCCGGCATCCTTTCCGCGGATGGCCGGGAGCTTGGTAATGACAGCCCGTATACGGACTTTCTTCAGATCGACGCCGCCATCAACCGCGGTAATTCCGGCGGGCCGACCTTCGACCTGCACGGCAATGTCGTGGGGGTGAACACGCAGATCCTGTCGCCGACCGGCGGCTCGGTCGGTATCGGTTTCGCCATTCCCGCAGAACTGGCCCAGGAAGTGACGCAGGCGATTATCAAGAATGGCCACGTCTCCCGCGGCTGGCTGGGCGTGCAGATCCAGGACCTGACCGAGGACATGGCCGAAGCCCAGGGCATGCCGAACAATGACGGCTCCATCATCGCCGACGTCACCGAAGACAGCCCGGCAGACAAGGGCGGCCTGCAGCGCGGTGATATCATCCTGTCCGTGAACGGTCAGAAGGTCAGCGACGCAACCACCACGACCCGCCTGGTCGGGCGCCTGATTGCCAACACATCGAACAAGTTCGACATCATGCGCGGCGGCAAGCGCCAGACGATCAATGTCGTCGTCGGAGAGCGGGGCGACAATCTGAGCGCCCAGCGTATCCCGGCCTCGGCCCTGTCCGAAGGTTCCGGCGAGAATGCCGACGAAGCGACCATGGACTCGCTTGGCGTCACCTTTGTGCCGCTTGATGACGAGATGCGCCAGCGTCTCGGCCTCGACGAGGACGAAGCGGGCCTTGTCATCCTGGAAGTCGAGCCGGGCGGTGCGATCGAAGAAGCCGGGCTTCAGCGTGGCATGGTCATTCTGGAAGCCAATAATGAACCGGTCTCAAGTGTCGAGGTTCTGAAGAAAGCCATCGATGCGGCCAAGAAGGCGAACCGGACCAAAGTGCTGATTGCCGTCCGCGTGGGCCAGATCACGACCTACCGCACCATCGACATCAGTGAAGACAAGTGAGGCGCAAATGTTAGACACAGTTCAGGAGGATCCGATGCGTGTGCTGGTGATCGAGGACGATGCTGAAATGGCCGGCTTCATCGAAAAGGTCCTCATCGAGGCCGGGCATTCGGTGGACAAGGCGGACGATGGCGAACGTGGACTGGCGAAAGCGCGGTCGGAAGATTTCGACGCCATGGTCGTTGACCGGATGTTGCCGGAAAAGGATGGCCTGACGCTGCTGAAGGAATTCCGCGATGCGGGCGGCACCACACCGGCGCTGTTCCTGTCGGCGCTGGGCGATGTACAGAACAAGGTGCAGGGCCTGAAGGCCGGCGCCGAGGATTACCTGGCCAAGCCTTTCGCCCCGGCCGAACTGGCGGCGCGGGTCGAGGCCCTCGGTCGTCGCCAGCCGGGACAGGAACCCCCGGTGACGGTGCTCAAAGCGGGTGATCTTGAAATGAACCTGTTGACCCGCAAGGTTACACGGGCAGGCCAGAAGATCGACCTGCAGCCGCGCGAATTCCGCCTGCTGGAATATCTCATGCGCCACGCGGGCCAGGTTGTGACGCGCACCATGCTTCTGGAGAAGGTGTGGGACTATAATTTCGATCCGCAGACCAATGTGATCGATGTTCACGTCTCGCGCCTGCGCGCCAAGATCGACAAGGAATTCGACGAGCCGCTGCTGCACACGGTCCGCGGGGCCGGATATCGGCTGCAGGGCTAGACGGACGGGTAGGGCGCTGGCAGTAGCGAGCCATGAAATTCGCCCTCCCGACTTTCCTGCGAACCACCACATTCAAGCTGGCGTTGCTCTACAGCGCCATGTTCGCGGCGTTTTCGGCGGCGTTGCTGGTCTATCTCTACTACTCGACTGTCTATTACATCCGCGCGGAATCGGACCGGCGGATGGACCTGGAATTCGAACAGCTCGGCAATGCCTATTTCACCGGAGGGATGGAACGTCTCAGCGAGTCGGTGTTCGAGCGGATGACCCGCAACGGGTCGACCTTCTTCTACTACCTTGAAGACGCCTCGGGCCGCCGGATCGCCGGGCATTTCCAGCGCATGCCGGCGCACAATCCCGACCTCGACGTCCAGACGGTTTATTTCGAAGTCACGCTGACAGAACCTGATGGATCAGAAGTCGTTCGCCCCGTCGCCGGACGTATCGTACGCTTGCGCGACAATGGCGGGGCGTTGCTTGTTGCCTTCGACACCGCGCAGCAGACAGCGATTGTGGGGCGAATCCAGAACGCAATCTTTATTGCGGCGCCGATCGGACTCGTCCTGTCATTGCTGGGCGGGCTCCTGATCTCTCGCGGGGCAGCCCGGCGCGCCGATGAACTGGCGCGAACCGCCGAAATGGTCATGGGCGGTGAACTCGGCCGGCGTGTGCCCGTGCGCGGATCAGGTGATGAGTTCGACCGGCTGGGCCAGCGCATGAACGCCATGCTCGACCAGATCGAGAAACTGGTGGAATCGACACGCAATACCGGCAACGCCATTGCCCACGATCTGCGGTCTCCGCTGTCCCGGTTGCGGAACCGTCTGGAAATCGCCCTGTCGGAGCCGATGTCGCGTGAGAGCGCTGAAGCGACGCTGGAAGAAACGGTTGAGGAAGTTGACCGCGTGCTCGGCACATTCAACGCGATCCTGCGTCTTGCCCGTCTGGAAGCGGGGGCCGAGGGTGAACGGGTGCGCATGGATGTCAGCGAACTGGCCGAACAGCTTGCGGAACTGTTCGAGCCGGCCTGCGATGAGGCCGAGCAAACCTTCCGCAGCCAGATATCGAAGAACCTCATGGTGCTGGGCGACCGGGACCTGATCGGACAGGCCCTGTCGAACCTGCTGGACAACGCCATCAAGTACACGCCCGCGGGCGGTACGATCAGCCTGACAGTGGCGCGCGGACCGTCAGGCATGATCGACCTGACGGTTGTCGACACCGGGCCGGGGGTTCCGCCGGATGCACGCAAGCGAGTGGTTCAGCGCTTCCAGCGGATGGATTCGGCGCGGACCCATCCAGGCAGCGGTCTTGGCCTCGCGCTGGTCGTATCGGTTGCAGAAATGCATGGAGGTGAGCTGATCCTTTCAGATGGGAACGGCCCGGCGGAATCGCCCGGACTGAAAGCAACATTGAGGCTGCCGCGGGCATAAGCATGCTGAACGTAAAACCCATCGCGCAAACCCCTGAAGCGGCACTGGAGCTGGCCTGCGAACGGGCGCCCTATCTGCGTCGCCTGGCGGGCCGGGATCTGGAAGACCAGGACTGGCGGGACGCGATCGAAACGGTCCGTATGCTGCCCAAGCTTGGGCAAAAGCCGATTGAAGAGGCGATGCGCGTCCTGCGGCGCGCCAAGCAGGCAACTCATCTCTCGCTGGCGGGGGAAGACCTGTCGGGCACACTGGATGTGATGGACGTCACCCTGGTGCTGACCGAACTGGCCTGTGAATGTGTCGACAGTGCCCTGAAAGTGGCGCTTGCGCATTACGGCCTGTCTGGGGACGGCATCTTCGCCATTGCGCTGGGCAAGATGGGGGCGTTCGAACTCAACTATTCCAGCGATATCGATTTCTGCATTTTTTACGATCCTGACATGTTCGACGGAGGCGACCGCTCGCCCGGCGAGGCGGCCCAGCGCGTTGCGCGTGACATCGTGCGCATGTTCGATGACATGACAGAAGACGGATACGTCTTCCGCACCGATTTACGTCTCCGGCCAGATCCGTCCTCGACGCCGCTCGCTGTCTCCACCGCCATGGCGGAGATCTATTACGAGAGTGTCGGTCAGAACTGGGAGCGGATGGTCTGGATCAAGGCGCGTCCTGCTGCTGGCGACATTGCCGCGGCGAAGCGCTTCCTGAAAGGGATGGAGCCATATGTGTGGCGCCGGAACCTCGACTATTGGGCCATTGGCGACATTCAGGCCATCAAGCGAATGATCAACACGAAGGCCAAGGCGCATGAGTTCAATATACCTAACCCGGACATCAAGCTTGGCCCGGGCGGCATTCGTGAGATCGAGTTTTTCGTCCAGACCCAGCAATTGATCCTTGGTGGCCGGCGTCCGGAGTTGCGGGACAATACCACGCTGGGCGCGATGGAGGCCCTGCGCGCGGGCGGCGTGGTCGAGGACGATACGGCCCGCGACCTGACCGAAGCCTATCGCCAGTTGCGCAATGTCGAACATCGCATCCAGATGCGGAACGATGAGCAGACACATACCTTGCCGAAGGACTCTGAAGCCCGTGAAGCCGTCGCCTTTCTCAGCGGCTACGGCAATCTTGAGGATTTTGACCGGGACGTTCTGGAAACGCGCCGCCTCGTGCAGTCGGCCTATGATGCCCTATTCGCGGCGGAAGACCGTGCGGCCGGGGAAACCCGGTCAGGCAATTTCGTCTTCACCGGCGTCGACGATGATCCGGGGACGGTTGAAACACTGCAAGACCTCGGCTTCAGCGATCCGAGCGCGGCCATTGAGACCATTCGCAGCTGGCACCGCGGCCGTGTCCCGGCCACGCGCACAGGGCGCGGACGGGAATTGCTGACGGCCATCCTGCCGCGGCTGCTGGAAGACATGGGCAAGACGGGTGAGGCGGACGAGGCATTCCGATGGTTTTCCCGCTTCTTCGGTGGTCTGTCGTCCGGTGTGCAGACGCTGGCCATGCTGCTCGCGGAGCCGGATCTGCTGGACGATCTGGTCGCGACGCTGGCGCTGGCGCCGCGTCTGGCCGAGATCCTGTCGCGCCGTCCGGACCTGTTGGAGTCTCTGGTCAGCGGGCAGGCGCCTGTCCGCCCCGAAATCGGACCGGATACGAGCTTCGATGGTGCGCTGGATGCCTGGCGCCGTTATCACCGTGACCAGCACTTCCTGACGGGGCACCGCCTGTTGCATGGCCTGATTCCGGCCCGCGACGCAGCGGATTACTGGACAGCGCTGGCCGACGACACGATCAGGGAAATGGCCGCGGCGGCGAAGTGGGAAACCGAGCGGCGCAACGGACCCCAGCCAGGCCAATGGGGCGTATTCGCCATGGGCAAGCTGGGCGGCAAGGAACTCACCGCCGGGTCCGATCTGGACATTCTCGTGATTTACGATGCCGATCCGATGGAAGCGCAGAAATGGTATACCCGCTTCACCCAGCGCCTCATCACGGCCCTGTCGGCACCGACGGCAGAAGGCGCGCTGTATGAAGTGGACATGCGCCTGCGTCCCTCTGGCCGGGCCGGGCCTGTCGCGGTCAGCCTGCCAGCGTTCAAATCCTATCAGCACAAGGAAGCCTGGACGTGGGAGCATATGGCGCTGACCCGGCTACGCCCGGTTGTGGGCGATGAGGGGCTCGGCCAGGCCGTCATGGACATTGCCATCGATGCGATCACGGAACGTGCACGGACCAACGCGGATACGATTCCGGCAGATATTACCGACATGCGTAACCGGCTGTACCGCGAAAAGCCGGGCAAGGGGCTGTGGGATTTGAAAACGGCTGCGGGCGGATTGATCGACGTGGAGTTCATCGTCCAGCAGGACATGCTTCTGGGTGGCCAGCCGGAAGCGATCTGCGCCTCAACACAGGAGGCAATCCAGTGCTCGACATTCAATATCGAGGAACGCCTCCTGCTCGCCGATGGCCTGGGTCTTCTCCAGGCGTTGCAGCAGGTTCAGCGCGTGGCGATCGGTACGGAAACACGTTCGGACGTCATGCCGGCGGGGCTGCGTGACCGGCTCTGCCGGGCGGTGGAAGCGTCCACGTTCCGCGACCTGGAAACCGAATTATCTTCCATAAAATCAAGGCTGCACCAGTTTGCTGTCGAAAAACTGCATCTCGGTGCGACGGAAAGCTGACCTCCTCCCGTTCTATAAACACTGGCTGCCTGGACACATTGGCGGCCGCTAAAGAGAGGAGCTACCCCCTTATGAAACGGATTGTTCTCGCGACAGCATCCCTGGCTGCCATTGCTGCCATCGCCCTTCCGGCCGCCGCTTATGGTGGACGCGGCGACGGCATGAAGCGCCATTCAGACATGATGAAAATGCTCGACACGGACGGTGACGGCACGGTTTCCGAAGCGGAAATCAAGGCGCACAAGGCCCAGATGTTCCCCGCAATCGATACCAATGATGACGGTGTTCTTTCACAGGAAGAATTGTCCGCGCATCAGGATGTCATGCGCGCCCAGATGAAATCGAAATTCGAATCGCGCCGCGGCGACCGCGTGGACAACATGTTCGACCGGTACGACACCAACAAGGATGGGTCGATCACGCGTGACGAAGTCGCGGCCGTTCAGGCGACGCGGACAGCCAAGTGGGAAGCGAAAAAAGCCCAACGCCAGGCCCAATGGGCCGAGAAGAGCGCCGAGATGCAGGCCGCGCGCTTTGCAAAGATGGACACGGACGGCAATGGCACGATCAGCCAGGAAGAGTTCGAGTCCGCCCCGATGGGCCCTGGCCAGCGCGGCAAATACCGCGGGATGGGCCCGGGTATGGGTCCCGGAATGGGCCCCGGTATAGTCATGGATGACATGCCGGCGCCCCCGGAAGACGAATAGGAAGCCGGGCTCAGGCCTGGTGGGCGGCAACGCACGCATTCGACACGTCTCACCGTATTGAGTGCGTGCATCCCGCCTTCAACGGAGTAAGCTCGGTTCCGTGGCTTTCGTATCGGATCTCGACCAGATCACACGGGCGGCGGCGGGTGACCCGTCTGCCGTCTCGTGGCTGGTCGACCGGTACTCACCGGGTGTTCTCGGCCTGGCAACACGGATGCTGGGCGACCGGATGGAAGCAGAAGACGTGACACAGGAAACATTCCTCCGCGCATGGAAAGCGCTGCCGGGCTGGGAGCCGCGGGCGAAGTTCTCGACCTGGCTGCATCGCGTCGCGCTCAACCTTTGCTACGACATCCTGCGCAAGCGGCGGGAATCGCTGCCCGGTGAACTGCCGGAGATGACGGACCCGGAATTGACGCCGCCTGAACGCCTGCTGCAAACCGAGCGGGTGAAAGCGATCGAAACCGCTATCGCTGCCCTTCCGGAGCGCCAGGCCGCTGCCTTGACGCTCTGCGCCCTGCAGGGACACTCTCAGCTTGAGGCGGCGGAGATCATGGAAACAAGTGAAGAAGCGCTGGAAAGCCTTCTGGCGCGCGCTCGGCGCAGCTTGAGGGCGACACTGGCCGAACGGAGCGTGGCATGAAGGACCCAAGGATGACACCGACCTTGTCTGACGAACGGATCCTCGATCTGATCGAGGCCTATGGCGCCGATCCCGTTGCCTTTCCGGAGGCAGAACGTGACGCAGCCGTGCGCCGCATGAGCGAGGCGCCCAGCCTGTTTGCGAAGGCGCTGGATGAAGCCCGCCGTCTGGACCAGTTCCTGGACATTGTACCGGAGACCCAGGTGCCGGCATCTCTGCGTGACAGCCTGCTGGCAAGCGCTCCGAAACCCGCGCGGGCCGCCCGGCCGGAGCGGGGCCGGTGGCGTTTCCTGCCAGGCTGGCTGCCTGCGGGTGCCGTGGCCTCACTGGTCATGGGTTTGATGATTGGCGTGAATGTTTCGCTGCCCGCTTCGGTGGCCAGCGCCCAGACAACGGACGAGACCGACGCCGTGATGTACGCGGCCCTCGGCTTCGGGGATCTGGACCTGATGAGTGAGACCGCAGAATGAGTGACATGTCTGATACCCCCCGCAGGTGGCCGTTTTGGCTCATCGTTTCGCTGCTGGCAAACATGATCCTGGTGGGACTTCTGGCAGGCTTCCTGTTGCAGGCCGGTCCGAGAGGAAAACCGGATGGTCCGCCGGCCGAACGCATATCCTGGGGGTCGCGCGATGATGGCAGCCGCGAAGTCATGAGACGTGTTTTCCGGGAAGCCTTCAGGGCCTCCGCGGAGGAACGGACGGCCCGTGCCGACGTGCGCAAGCGGCTGGCCGAAACCGTGTCGGCTGACCCTTATGACGCCGATGCGATGCGGGAAGCATTCAAGGAATTGAGATCGGCGGACGATGCCGTGAACGCGGCCACGCATGAGGCGATGGTGAATTTGTTCGCCACCATGTCCGTGGAAGATCGCCAGCATATGGCCAGGATCCTGAGGCATGGGCCGGGGGACCGCAGGTCGCGGCACAAGCGCGGTCCGGACGGCCGCAGTGGACCGGCGGGTGACGGACCGCCCCCGCCGCCACCTGACATCGAGCCCTGAGCAGGGTTTCCTTTCAGCGCTCGCCGTTCCACAGTGATGGCAAAACGGGAGGGCCGAATGAAAGAATACACTGATTATGATGGACTGGGCTTGGCGGAGCTGGTCCGCAGCAAACAGGTCAGCGCCGGAGAGCTGCTGGATGCGGCGGTCACACGGGCCGAAGCGGCGCAGGAAACGCTGAACTGTTTCACCGCGCTTTATCCGGACCTCGCCAAATCGCAGCTGGACTCAGGCATCGGCAGCGGCCCGTTTGCAGGTGTGCCGTTTGTCACAAAAGACCTTGCCGTTGAAGTGAAGGGTGCGCCGCTGACAAATGGCTCGGTTGCCTGGAAGGGCAATGTGGCCCAGCGGGATTCGGTGCTGACCGAACGCTATCGCCAGGCAGGGCTTGTCTTCTTCGGCCAGACGACCAGCCCGGAATACGGCCTGACCACCACGACCGAATCCACGCTTTACGGCCAGACACGAAACCCTTGGGATCTGACGCGCACCTCGGGCGGCTCGTCCGGCGGGGCCAGCGCAGCCGTGGCGGCCGGTGTGCTGCCGGTCGCGCAGGCCAGCGATGGCGGCGGATCGATCCGTATTCCGGCGTCCTGCACCGGCCTGTTCGGCATCAAGCCGTCGCGCGGCCGGGTGCCGATGGGGCCGGGGCGGACCGAAGGCTGGAATGGCATGTCCACCGTCCACGCCGTCAGCCGCAGCGTGCGGGACAGCGCCGCCCTGCTGGATGCCTGCCATGGCCGTGAAACCGGCAGCCGCTATGTCGCCCCGACGCCGGACCGTCCGTATCTGGAGGAAGTGTCCCGCGATCCAGGCAAGTTGCGGATTGCTCTGTGGCGCAAGGCGCCGAACGGGACGATGCCGGACGCCGATGCGGAGGCAGGCCTCGTCGCGACGGCGAAACTTCTGGAAGAGCTTGGCCATGACGTGGTCGAGACCGGACCGGAGTTCGATGGCGAACTGCTCGCCAAATATGCGCTGTTCACGATCTCCGCCAATATCGCCGCCGCCTTCGACGACCGCTCCGAGATGCTGGGCCGGCCAGTACGCGAGGATGAGATGGAGCTGATCACGGCGTCCATGGCCGCGCTCGGCCGTACGGTGCCGATGGTGGAACTGGCCAAGGCCAACAACCTCTTCAATTCGGTCGCGATCGACGATGAGCAATTCCTTATTGATGGCGGGTTTGACCTGACCCTCTCGCCCGTCACGCACCGTGCGCCCGACAAGCTGGGCACCATGTCGCTGGCGCAGGATGGCGACGCGATGGGCAAGGCGCTCGCCGGCTTCGGCGCGCATTGCCCGATCTTCAACCAGACCGGCTGCCCGGCCATGTCGGTGCCGCTGCACTGGACCGATGCGACCGAAGACGCGCCAGGCGGGCTGCCGATTGGCATGATGTTTGGCGGTCGGCTCGGGTCTGAAAGTCTTTTGTTCCGTCTGGCTGGACAATTGGAACAGGCCCGGCCATGGGCAGGCAAGCGCCCGCCGCACTGGGTGGGCTGAACCAGACGGACGAAAGACGATGAGCGAGCTGAAGACCCATTCCGGCGGATGCCATTGCGGCGCGGTGCGGTGGGAGGTCGACCTGCCGGATGCCTTCGAGGTGGAAGACTGCAACTGCTCCATCTGTGCGATGTCGGGCAATATCCACATCATCGTCCCGTCGAGCCGTTTCCGCCTGCTGCAGGGGAATGACAATCTTGCCGAGTACACGTTCAACACGGGCGCGGCGAGACACCTGTTCTGCAAGACATGCGGGGTGAAGAGCTTCTACATCCCGCGGTCAAACCCGGACGGTGTCGCGGTGACCTGGCGATGCATCGATGACTGGCAGGATCTGAACGCCACGGTGAACAGGTTCGACGGGCAGAACTGGGAGCAGCACGCCCACACGCTGGCGCACAAGTCGAAGGCCTGAGGCGTCAGTCCAGACTGTCGAGGATGCGGTGCATTTCCTCGTCGGACCAGCCGAAATGGTGGCCGTATTCGTGGATGGTGACGTGGCTCACCAGCTCCTCCAGTGTCACATCGCCCCGCGCGGCCCATTCGAACAGGATGGGCAGGCGGAAGAGATAGACCAGCGGCGACTGCATCGACGGGTGCGTCACGCTCTCATGGATCAGCGGCACGCCGGAATAGAGTCCGCTCAGTTCCAGCGCATCCCGGATCTTCATCTCGTCGAGGATCTCGTCCTCGGCATAGTCTTCGACGATGATGCGCACCGCCCCTGCCGCGGTCTGCATATGCTGGGGCAGGCGGGCGATGCAGGCTTCGGCGAGGGCGAGAATATCCTCTGCCGTCGGAGCGGTCTGGTCCAGCATGCTCACGTGAGCTGCACCGCCGTGCCGGAGACCGCGACCATCATCATCGAGCCGGACTGGCCGATGACGGTGTAGTCGAATTTCGTGCCGACGATCGCATTGGCGCCCAGCTTCTTCGCTTCGTCCATCATTTCGGCCATGGCGTCGTCGCGCGTTTCGCGCAGCGTGCTTTCATAGGCCTCGGAGCGCCCGCCCACGAGATTGGTCAGGCTGGCCAGGATATCCTTGCCAAGGTGCGCCCCGATCACGACCTCGCCGCAAACGACGCCGAGATATTTGGTGATCTCATGGCCCTGAACCGTAGGCGTGGTAGTGACGAGCATATAGGGCAATCCTTTTAATTATCGAATAACGATATATTTGGGGAGTCTGGCCCGGCGTTTCAAGAGGGCTTTTCGAATACCAGCGCGGTCCAATCAACGCCCCGGGATTTGTTTTCAGACATGATGGAGTTTCTGCGGACATGGCTGACGGGGCGGAGACCGGAAGGCGCGGCGAGGGCGATGGTTTCTTCGCCTGTCACGTCGAACATGCGGCGTCCGTCCGGTATGGGCCCGTGCCGCAGGCTCATGAACAGCCGCCCGCCCGGCACCAACAGCGTAGCAATGCGGTCCATGCCAATGGCGCGTTCATCCGCTGTCAGGTGCATCCAGACGGCATTCATCATCACCATGCCGAACATCTCTCCGCGGGCGCGTGTATTCACCAGTTCCGGCAGGCTGTCTTCCAGCCAGGTGATCTGAGGCTCCGGATGAAGCTTTGCCGCCCGCACGCGCATTGTCTCGACGGGTTCCACCGCCAGCACCGAATGGCCCAACGAGGCGAGCCAGGCCGCGTCGCGCCCGGTGCCTGCACCAATGTCCAGCGTTCGCACCGGTGGCGCCGGAAACAGAGGCCGCCAGTGCGCATGAGTCTCTGGCGCCGACAGCGCCTCATACCGCACGAACAGGTCATCCGCCTCTTCGGCGTATCCGGAGGTTGAGGTCAGCTCGGCCATGGCGGAAGCCTATCAGATGCCTCCGCCCCGGCAATCGGCGGAGTTATTCCGCCGCCGTCTTCGCTCCATCATCCCCGCCGGTCAGGATTTCCAGCATCTTCAGGGCGCTGTCGGCGATGACGGTGCCGGGCGGGAAGATGGCGGAAGCGCCGGCGGCGTAGAGCGCGTCGAAGTCCTGCGGCGGGATCACGCCGCCCACGATGATGCGGGCGTTGGCCGCGCCTTCATTGCCGAGCGCGCGCTTCAGTTCCGGCACCAGCGTCAGGTGTCCGGCGGCGAGCGAGGAGGCCGCGACGATGTCCACGCCCTGTTCGCGCGCATCGGCGGCGGCTTCTTCCGGTGTCTGGAACAGCGGGCCGATCACAACGTCCCAGCCAAGGTCCATCAGCGCGGAGGCGACGACCTTCTGGCCGCGGTCGTGACCGTCCTGGCCCATCTTGGCGATGTAGACTTTCGGCTTGCGGCCGTTCTGCTTCTCAAAGGCTTCGGCGAGGCTGACGGCTTCGTCGGCTTTCTCTGTGCCTTTCACGCCGCCGCCATAGACGCCCTTGATGGAGCGGATGACGGCCTGGTGGCGGCCCTGGCTGCGTTCGACGGCTTCGGAGATCTCGCCAACGGTTGCCTTGGCGCGCGCGGCATCCACGGCGAGCGCGAGGAGGTTGCCTTCGGTGCCAGCGGCGGCCTCGGCGATCGCGTCCAGCTTGGCGGTGACTTCGGCTTCGTCACGTTCGGACTTCAGGCGGGCCAGCTTGTCGAGCTGCATCTTGCGCACGGCGGCGTTGTCGACCTTCAGCACCGGCACGTCTTCGTCTTCGTCCAGCAGAAATTTGTTGACGCCGACCACAGTCTGCGTGCCGCTGTCGATGCGTGCCTGCGTGTTCGCGGCGGCTTCCTCGATGCGCAGCTTCGGCAGGCCTTCCTCGATGGCTTTCGCCATGCCGCCCATCTTTTCGACTTCCTCGATATGGGCGAGGGCCTTGGCGGCGAGGTCGTGCGTCAGGCGTTCGACATAATAGGAGCCGCCCCACATATCGACCGTCTGGCAGGCGCCGGCTTCCTGTTGCAGGAACAGCTGCGTGTTCCGGCTGATCCGGGCGGAGAAGTCCGTCGGCAGGGCGAGGGCCTCGTCGAAGCTATTCGTGTGCAGCGACTGCGTCTGCCCGCCCGTGGCCGCGATGGCCTCAAGACAGGTGCGGATGACGTTGTTGTAAACGTCCTGCGCGGTCAGCGACCAGCCGGACGTTTGCGAGTGCGTCCGCAGGCTGAGGGATTTCGGATTCTTCGGGCTGAAATTCTCTTTCACGAGCTTCGCCCAGAGCAGACGCGCCGCCCGCATCTTGGCGACTTCCATGAACGTGTTCATGCCGATCGCCCAGAAGAAGGACAGGCGCGGCGCAAACGCGTCGACATCGAGGCCCGCTGCCACACCGGCGCGGATATATTCGATCCCGTCGGCCAGCGTATAGGCGAGTTCCAGGTCTGCCGTCGCACCGGCTTCCTGCATGTGATAGCCGGAGATCGAGATCGAATTGAACTTCGGCATGTTCTGCGACGTATAGGCGAAGATGTCCGAAATGATCCGCATCGAAGGTTTGGGCGGATAGATATAGGTGTTCCGCACCATGAACTCTTTGAGGATGTCGTTCTGGATTGTCCCGGCCAGTTTCTCCGGCCCGACGCCCTGTTCCTCAGCCGCCACAATATAGAGCGCGAGGATCGGCAGAACCGCGCCGTTCATCGTCATGGAGACGGACATCTTGTCCAGCGGAATGCCGGAGAAGAGGGTGCGCATGTCGAGAATGGAGTCGATGGCCACACCGGCCATGCCGACATCGCCCGACACGCGGACATGGTCTGAGTCATAACCGCGGTGCGTGGCCAGGTCGAACGCGACCGAGAGGCCTTTCTGGCCGGCGGCCAGGTTGCGGCGATAGAAAGCGTTGGAGTCTTCCGCCGTGGAAAAGCCCGCATACTGACGAACCGTCCAGGGCTGGTTCGTGTACATGGTCGGGTAGGGGCCACGGCCGAACGGGGCGAGCCCCGGGAAATCGTCCAGATAGTCCAGCCCGGCACGGTCCGCCTCGGTATAGGCGGTCTTCACCGGGATGCCTTCCGGCGTGTCCCAGGCTTCGCCGGTTTTCGGGGCGGCAGCTTTCGCATGCGGGGCGCCGAGGTCGAGTTTTGTGAAATCGGGGAAGTCGGTCATCGGGACATCTCCAGATTAGCCGTCCATTCGGGGGTCGGCTGTTTCAGGATGAGGGTTTCGCGGGACGTGGCGACATAGGGCTTGCCGTTCTGGTCGACGGCGCCGAACACATAGCCTGACCGGTCGGCGGACCATTGTGCCTGCAGGATGATCACAGACACCCGGTCACCATTGGCGCGTGTCAGCACGGCGGGCAGCGGGCAATCGACCGGGGCGACACTGTCCTCGCCTGATCCGGCCGTGGCGAAGATGGCGCGGTTTTCCCGCACATCCCGTTCAATTGCCGGGCGGCCCTTCACGCACGGGTGGTGGGCCCAGTTATCGAGAGTGAATTCCAGCATCATGGCGATCACAGCCCCAGTTCTGCGTGGGCGAGTTTCAGATTGTGCAGCACGTCGCAGCCCATGAAGATCTGCGAATCGATGCCGTCGCCTTCATGCTTGCCGGCGATCCAGACATGTTGCGCACCGGCCTCTTTCAGGGCCTTGGCGGCGGCGTCTGCTTCGTCAGCGTAACGGGCATCGCTTCCGCAGATGCAGGCGATGCGAAGACCGGACGCCTTGAACCCGGCCGCAATGTCGGCTGGGGAGGCGGGCGGCACCGGCGGCTCTTTCGCGGTGAGGCCGCCAGCGGCGAACAGGTTGCGGGCAAAGTCTGCGCGGCCGGTATATTCCGCGAGCGGGCCGAGCGTGGCGAGATAGATCGCCGGCGGCTTGGCGGCCGCGGCGGCCTTGTCGCGCAGGAGTTCGAAGTCTGCACCGAGGTGGATCGGCTCCAGCGCTTCCGCGGTTGCATCGTCGCCCGTCTCTGGCGGCAGGTCCGGCACCAGCGCCTGCAGCGCTTCGTCCGTCAGTTCCGCGCCGCTGCGCAGGTGCGGGGCATCGGCCACCGGGGCGGCAATCTCGTCCAGCAGCGGGAATTCGGAAACGCCCGTGACCGGGATCTTGCGCTTGGCGATGTCTTTGGCGCGGGCGTCGCGGGTCGCTTTCACGCGGCCCTGGAAGGCGCCGGACATCAGGGACGCGGCATAGCCGCCTTCGCCTTCGATCGTCTGGAATTCGGCCCAGGCTGCTTCGGCCAGTTCGTTGGCGAATGTCTCGGTGAACCAGGCGCCGCCCGTCGGGTCCGCCACGCGGCCGAGCTGGCTTTCTTCCATGGCGATCAGCTGTGTGTTGCGCGCGATGCGGCGGCCGAGTTCTTCCGGCGTGCCCAGCGGCTCGTTGAAGGCGCGGATGGTCAGGATGTCTGCGCCACCGACGGCACCGGCAAAGGCCGCGGCCGTGTTGCGCAGCATGTTCGTCCACGCGTCGTAACGGGTCAGCATGCGGGCAGAGCTGTAGCCCTGAATGCGCATGGGCCGGGCCTCAAGGCCGAGGGCCTCTTCGACACGGGCCCACAACCGGCGCGCGGCGCGCAGCTTGGCAACGCCGATGCCGTAATTGGCGTCCAGGGAGAGGCAGAAGATGGTTTTCGCGGCCACGTCTGCGGCGTCCATGTGCGGTGCTAGACGGCGCAGCGTGTCGACCGCAGAGGCGATCAGCGCGGCGAGTTCCTGCGCTTCCGATCCGCCGGCCTCATGCACAGCGCGGGCATCCATGCGGAACAGGTTCGCGGCGGGGTATTTTGCGGCCAGAACCTTGGCGAGCGCGCCTGCCTCGGCAAAGGCGGCGTCCAGACCACCGGCCAGCGTGCCGGTGCGGGCGAGGGCGCCCAGCGGGTCCATATTGAAGTCGAGTTTTGCGTCGGCCTTGTTCCGGGCCCACTCGGCCAGGAAGGCGGCTTCGCGGGTGCCGGAGGTCATGACCGGGTCAAGCGCTACGCCCGCGATGGTCGCGTCGACGCCGTTCAAGGCAATGTCATAGTCCGGCATAGTCATGGCCTGGACACCGTTGCGTCCGGTCGGATCCACGCTCAATTCAACCGAACTCACGCCGCGTTCCAGGTCGCGCAGCACTTCCCCATGCGTGTGTGAGGGCGACGCATGGGTAAAGGCCTGCCGGATATCCCAGGGCAGCCACGGGTCCGGCGCCGCCGTCGGTCCGCGCAGATAGGGCGCCACGCCGGGCGTGCCCAGCGGGTCCTCAGACGCGGGAAAATCGCTCTCACGGTAGAGCGGGCGGATCTTCAGCCCATCTGCCGTGGTGCGGGTGATTGTGTCGATGCCACGGCCCTTGAGGGCCTTTTCGACCGCAGCCATCCATTCGGCTTCGGTGGCGTCGGGAAATGTGCTGGAAAGCGGGAGGATATCGTCTGCCATGATGGGTCCGTTTATTGGCGGAAAGAATTGCAAAAGGGAACCACTTACTTGGCGGCATTCCGTAGCG
>MDTD01019951.1_pt1 | contig 28677 bp, 28 predicted proteins | sample 811221 | NCBI WGS metagenome assembly MDTD01 (sample SAMN05326646, study PRJNA326480) | marine metagenome | isolation source: seawater | place: Pacific Ocean: South West | collected 2011 | reverse complement strand
GGGAACGACGGGAAAATCGAGGCGGATACGCTGGTGGCACAGCCTTCATCACCCCGCCTCGGGGATGAAGGGCTTGCCGAACGCCGGCTCCCGATAGGGCGTCGGGGGAAGCTGCCAGGTGCCGGTGGCCGGCGGCCTCACCTCGGCATCGACATGGACGTCGAGCAGGAAGGGCTTGCCGGACGCCACCGCGTGCTCCAGCGCGCCCTTGTAGTCCTTGGTGTCCTTGACGGTGAGGGCATCGACCCCGCAGGCGCGGGCGAGTGCGGCGAAGTCGGGGTTGTAGGGCTGCTGGTTGTCGCCGCGGTAGAAGCCGGTGCCGATCTCGCGGCCGCCGAACATGCCGTACTGGATGTCGCGGATCGCCGCCCAGGAGAAGTTGTTCCAGATCACCCAAACGGCCGGGATGTCGTATTCGACGGCGGTGCAGAGGACATGCGGCGTCATGGTGAAGCCGCCGTCGCCGACGATCGCGACGCAGGGCCGGTCGGGCGCGGCGAGCTTGGCGCCGAGGATGCCGCTCACCCCGAAGCCCATCGCCGAGAAGCCCCAGGTGTTGAGCATGGTCTGCGGCTGGCGGGCGTTCCAGAACTGCATGAACCAGTTGTGGTGGACGCCGGAATCGAGGGCGATGATCGCGTCGTCGGGCAGCACCGCGCGGGTGTCGAGGACCAGCCGCTCCGGCCGGACGGGGGAGCCGCCCTTGTCGAAATTGGGGGCGACGAAGGCCTCCCACTCGTCCCGCCAGCCCTGGAGCTGGCCAAGCCAGGGGGAGAGGCGGCCGCCCTGCGGCACGCTGCGCCCCTCGACCTCGGCCAGCACCTGGCGGAGGAAGGTGCGGGCGTCGGCGACGAGGCCGAGCGTCGGCTGGTAGTTGCGGCCGATCTCGGCCACGTCGACGTCGACATGGATCAGCTTGGTGTGGGGGAAGTTCCACGAATAGCCGGGGATCCAGGACGATGCCGAGCGGTCGTCGAAGCGGGCGCCGACAGCGATGACGAGGTCGGCATGGCGGCCGGCCTGGTTCGCGGGATAGACGCCGTTGCGGCCGATGAAGCCGATCGACAGCGGGTCCTCCATGTCGAGGCAGCCCATGCCGTTGGGCGAGGAGAGGACGGGGATCGAGAGGCGCCGGGCGAGGGCGGTGAGTTCCTCCGACGCCTCAGACAGCGTCACGCCATGGCCGATGAACAGGACCGGGCGCTCGGCGGCGAGGATCAGGTCGACGGCCTCAGTCACGTCCTCGGGCGCCGCGCCCTGGCGCGAGCTCACGGTGCGGGACGCGGGCTCCAGCAGCGAGACCTCGTCCTCCTCCTGGAAGACGTTGAAGGGGACGTCGAGATTGACCGGGCCGGGCCGGCCGGTGGTCATCGTCGCCCAGGAGTGGCGCAGCATCAGCGGCAGCATGTCGACCCGCGTCGGCTGGTAGGCGCGCTTCACCACCGGCCGCATCACCGAGGCGAAGTCGGCCTGGTAGTGGCGATTGAGCTCCTGGAACGGTCCGCGGTTGAACTGCTGGGTCGGCACGTTGGCGGTGATCGCGTAGAAGGCCGAGGAGTCGGTCAGGGCGCAGATCGTCCCCATGACGATGTTGGCCGAACCGGGCCCGCAGGAGGTCAGCGTCGCCACCGGCTGGTGCTTGATGCGGAAATAGGCATCGGCCATGTGGGCGGCGGTCTGCTCATGCCTCGGCGAGATCAGCTTGATGCGGTCGCGCGCCTCGTATAGCGGGTCGAGCATGCCGACATTGCCGTGGCCGCAGATGCCGAAGACGTAGGGCACCTTCTCGTTGATCAGGAACTCGGCGATCAGCTCTCCGCCCTTCATCCGCGGCATGTGTCCTCCCCTAAGCGACGCGATGTGCCGATTATTCGTTCATTTGATCCAGGTTGTGGGCAATCCCACTACAACCTGTCACTTTCGGCGACCATCTTTATTGGTGATGTTCGTTTTAGCGTGAATGCCTCGCAGAGGCGAAGGAGTACGATATGCGCAAGACCTTTGCACTGCCCACCCTTCTGTCCACGACAACCGCGCTCGCCATGATCGCGGTCCTGCCGGCCGCGTGCGCCGACGACACCATGAAGCAGAGCGGCGAGCAGATGGAAGGCCAGATGGACGAGTCCATGAGCGCGGATAAGATGACCCAGGAGCAGCTCCAACAGCGGGTCGACGCCCTGGCCAAGCAGATGCAGCAGATGAGCCGGGAGATGCAGACTCTTCAGTCGCAGATGCGTGCGATGCCGCGGTAACACCGTTTCTTCGGTGCGCCCCGATAGAAGGGCGGGGCGCACCGACGTATTTCTCCGTAACGGTGAACAAGAGATCTCCGGCCGGCCCGGCGGTCGCGCATGCACGCCTTCGCCGCAAAGCACTCCCTCCACGAGCGATGATTGTCGCAGGCCCGCACTGACGGTAGCCTGACCTTTCGTCGCGGCCGAAAGGCCGTTACTTCCCCACCTCGTTCTCTCCCCAGGCGGCATGGAAACCTTCGCCACCGTCTCATTGCCGCTGTTCGGCATCGTTCTGCTGGGCTATGTCGCCGGGCGCTACGGGTTCCTCGATCCGGCGGCGCGGCGCGGGCTCAACGTCTTCGCGTTCTATTTCGCGCTGCCGGCGGTGCTGTTCCGGAGCCTCGCGCATACCGAGACCGACGGTCTGTTCGAGCCGACTTTCCTGGTCGGCTATTACGGCATCACCTCGATCTATTTCGCGGCCGTGGTGGTCGGCTCGCTCTGGCTGTTCCGCTCGGACCTCAAGGTCGCCGCGCTCAGGGCGGAGACGGCGACGTTCTCCAACCGCATCTTTCTTGGCCTGCCGCTCGCGCTCGCGCTCTACGGCGATCCGGGGCTGGCGCCGGCGGCGGTGCTGCTGCTGCTCGACAACCTGTTCGTGATCGCGCCGGGCCTGGTGCTGCTGGAGATCGCGGAGAGCCGCGAACAGGGCGGCTCGGCCTGGGGCACGGTGGGCGCGGCGTTCCGCGGGATTGCCGCCAATCCGCCGGCCATCGCCGTCGCTGCAGGCGTCTCGGCGGCCTTCATCGACCTCACCCTGCCGACGCCGCTCGACCGTTTCTGCGAGGTGCTGGGAAGCGCCGCCGGTCCCGCCGCCCTGTTCGCGATCGGCACCACCCTCGCCCAGACCGGGGAAGGCGGCGGCGAACGGCGCGAAGTGCTGGCGATGTCGGCACTCAAGCTGTTCATTCACCCGCTGCTTGTGTGGATCGTCCTCGACCTGGTGCTCGACATCGATCCCCTGTGGACAGCGGTGGCGATCCTGTTCTCGGCCCTGCCCACCGGCGCCAACGTCTATGTCTTCGCGGCGCGCTACGGAGTCTACGAACGGCGGACGTCGTCGGTGGTGCTGGTGACGACGTTCCTGTCGATGGCAACAGTCTCGGTGCTGCTGGCGCTCCTCTGACCGCCGGATCTCAGACGATCACCTGATCGACCGGCCGGCGGAGCGAGCGGGGCAGGGTCGGTCCATAGCCGAAGCGGACGAGAAGGTCGGGCCGGCGGTCGCCCAGACCGAGATAGTCGGCGAACTGCTGGCGCACCGTCGAGACCTCGACCGGCTGGTTCAGGAAGGCGTTGCGCAGGCCGAGCGCCGTTCCCTGCAGGGCGAAGCGCTGGACGCTCCGCCCGGCCTCGACCCAGTAGCGCGGGCCGGTTCCGTTCGCGGTGAACAGGACGAGCCCCGCCGAGCTCCGGATCTGGCTGCTGTATTTGTCGTTCTCCGACTCCGCGTTCACGAACAGGTTGAACAGCGGGCTCGCGACCCAGCGGGGCAGGGTCGGGTTGCCCGAGGCGCCGGCGAACAGGCCGTCGCCGGTCTTGACCGCTTCCCCCTCGCTGAACCGGATCCACTCCTTGAGCTCGGCCATGAAGGCCGCGTCCTCCATCTGGACCGTGTTGCCGGCAACGACGTATTCGAGGATCGTCTCCATCCGGCCGGGCTCGGTGACGAGAAGAAGATCGACGTCGTCGCTGCCGGCCGTTGCCAGCAGCCGGTCGATGTCCTCGCTCGGGACCGGCTTGCCGTCATAGTCGGCGCGGGTCGACTGGCGTTCCGGGATCGCTGCGAACAGGGGCGAATTCTCCGCCGTGCCCGGTTCGAGGTCGACCGTCACCGCGTCGGCGGCTTCGTCATAGGCGATGTGCGGCGCCAGGCCCAGCGCCCGAGCGGCGATCGCCAGATTCTCGGCCGCGCACCCCAGGCTGGCATAAAGATGATGGTCGTCGGGATCGACGACGGGGCAGCGACGGACCGTATCGGGAAGGATCGCGATGCGGCGGTCCTCGATCCGGAAATGCCAGGGCTGGGTGTTGTGGCTGTTCGCGGCCAATGTCGCCGCCGCGACGAGGGCGCGGAGACGTTCGGCCCCCTCGGTTCCGGATGACGGGAGCCGCCACGTTGCTGCAACGGCGTCCTGGTAGCTCGGCATATCCGCCTCCGAACAGCCGGGCAGACCGGCTGTGGCCAGTCCCGACGCCGCCGCGCCGGCGAGGAATTGTCGTCGGGAAGTCATCATGGCTCAGGCCCGCTGATTGCCGTATCTCGCCGATTCCTACGGTCGATGGCCGGCGATGTCCTTTATCTGGATCAGGGGAAAAGGCGCCTACGACACGACGATCTGGCCTCGTTTCCCCGATTGCACCTGACACGCCTGCCCGAAATCCATTAGGGGATTATCCCCTTGACGCAGGTGCGCCATTAATGTGACTCCGCGACGGAGTCGAAAAGAAGCCCGGCCATTGAGCCGGGCTTTTCAATTGGAGGGGTTATGCGAGATATCAGACTGTCGGCCGTTCTCGCTTTTGCCAGATGGCTTCGCATACCGATTAAGGTTCGCGAGAGTTATTGGCTTGGTGAACTCCCAGCGGCTAGCGAAGAATGTTCTTCTGAAGCCATTTCACGCCTTCGGGCATAGCGTGCCGACAGGCCCAGCCGGAACCGTTTTTCAGTTCGATCACAACAAGGCGATCATCGTCATCAACGGTGGCGTGCAAGGCGTCCCGAACGTCCGACGCGGTCTGATTAAGAGAGACCAGCCAAAGCGACTCCAGGATGCGCGCTCCGCGCCACCCTTCCAGCTTCTGCCAAAGGTCGACGTAGTTCCGATTCTTTCTCAAATCATAGCTAACGAGATAATGCGCCATAGCGGCCGCACTCCTACTTTTGAGAGGAGAGACCGCATTGACGCACATAGCGGAACCGTCATAATGACGGCGCTGTATATAGCTATGCATCCCGCGCGGTCTTTCCGGGCTAGCGGGAAAACGGAAGCCGGGCCTGCCAGCCCGGCTTCTCCGTTTCGGCAACATCACACTTTTGCAGCGAATCGACCGTCGAAGCAATAGCGGCCGTATCCGTTTTGTGCTCACAACATATTGTAAGCGGCTCGGTTACGGGCTTCCCGCACTGGTTGGCGTTCGGGATTCGCCCCGCGCGTCAGGGTATGGTCTTATCTACGGATGCGCCTACCGTTTGACATTGCCGACAGAATTTACCGAGAGAACAAGCGTTTACTCGGCCCTTTGGTATGGCACAGCGTGGAATCCAAAAAGAGCAACGAAGTTCGCCGCTGCCTCGAATGCCGCGCAGAAGTCGCTGGAGGCGTGCCTCGCGGAGTACTGTTTCGCATCACAGTGTTCCCGGGCTCGTTGGCGCGGGCAACGTTTCAGCTAGAGTGCGACTCGCCGTCCGGCAGGGATCACGTGCCGCTATATCGGCTTGAGCTTGGAGCCAGGAGGGGCCATGTGAATAAGCTGTATGGCCCGGACGATATGAGCGGCTTGCTGTTTGCCGCTGGGGAGACGCACGAACACATATTTTACGATAGCCTGCGCAACGATGGTTCGCTTCGCGCGAATGCCTGCGAGCAGGCGCGGCGAATCGAGAATCCGCCACGAGATTTCCCTACCGCGCTGTCCTTAGTTTGCAGTAGAATCAACATCCTAAATGGCACTGAAGTGCCTAACCCTGGCGATCAGGGGATGCTTCTGTGAGTGCCGCGACGACCAACGATCAAGTCATTCCTCATGTCCGCGCTGCACTTGCGCGTCTCGCCGGCGTGCGCGAAATGGACGGGCGCGTCGTCGTCGATCTTCCCATCATGTATCCGAGCGGCGCTATGGTCGTCGTCCAGATTGATCAAAGCGGCGACAAGGTTCTTGTATCTGATATGGGATACGGCTTGGTAGAGGCCGAACTTGTAGCGGCGCAAGAGTTCTATGGGGCTGCCGCGACAAAGGCGGCTGACGATTTCAGCGTTGGCTTTGACGGCTACGCGATCTTCGCTCTCTGGGTGCCCGCGAGCCGCATTGAATCTGCCATTGCGTGCGTCGCTAACGCTTCCTGCCGAGCCGCTGCTGATGCAGTACGCCGAGCTGCCGAAGTGCAGAGCCGGAATCGCAACGAGCAAATTTACGACCGCGTTGCCACGGTGTTTGGAAAGAGGTTCGTTGCAAAAACCGCCGAGATCGCCGGGCGGTACGCGAGTTGGGACGCGCACAACGTTATTGTGTTCCCCGACAGGCGACGCGCCGTGTTTGAGTACATGACGAGCCATGCGAACTCGATTTCGAGCAAGTTCATGATGTTCAGTGATATCCGGTCGGTCGATGAGTCGATATCGCTCAATTCAGTCGTGCGCTCGTTGGACGAACTCGACGAAAAGGCACGGATCATTTCCGACGTAGCGAACATCGTTCCCATAAAGGCGTCGGACGACGAGATACGGCGCTTCGCGGAGGCTGCATGACGTTGTCGTTATCCGAAGCGCTGCGCACCAATCGCTTGGAAGACTTCATCCGTCAGGAGGAAAAGCGCGGCGTGGGCTCCGCCGATTCTGAGGAACTGGACGAAGCCTTACGCCGCGTGATCAGACAGCCCCGATCAGGAGATCGAACATCGCGTTCTCCATCTGGCGGTGGCTCGACCGGAACGTAAACTCGCCCAAATACTTGTCCATGTGCTTGGCTGAGATGTGGATGTGAGTCGAGCGCACGCTGTACTTAAACAGCTTCCAGAAGCCTTCCACGCTGTTCGTGTGGTGCGTGACGCCGCTGCGGTAGTCGTAGAAGGCAAACTCCTTCGCACCGTGCTTCACGGCCCCGTGCTCGTAACCATCCCCGGTTAGTAAGCCGTAGCTCATGAGTTCGTCGGTCGAGACCGTCGAGCCGGGCTCCACGTTCTCCAGCACGACGTTGCGCAGCGTGTCCTTCTTGATGTTCGGGATCACCTGGGCCTTGATGCCGCCGCCGCGCTCGACCATGCCCATGACGATGGTCTTGCCGGCCGCACCGCGACCACGCTTACCGGGGCGATGGCCGCCGACATAGGCTTCATCAAGCTCGATATGGCCCATGAGCATGCCGCTGGGATCGGCCGTCGTCATGAGCTTGCGGATTTGATGGCCCATCCTCCAGGCGGTCTTGTAGGTCACGCCAAGCTGGCGTTGCAGCTCCTTGCCAGAGACGCCGTGACGGGTCACGACGAAGAGATAGATGGCGTAGAACCACAGTTGCAGCGGCGTCCGCGTGTCCTGGAATACGGTTCCGGCACACGGATAGACGTGGTGCCCGCAGTTAGCGCACGAGTAGGCGGGGCGATTGGCTAGGCGATGGAAGCTCGACTCCTTGCCGCACTTCTCGCACTCATGCCGCAGCCCGTAGCGAACCGACATGATGTGCTCCAGGCACGCCGCATCGTCGGGGAACCGCTTGAAGAAGTCTCGGACTGTGAGCTTGGTCGCCATGATCGCCTCCGTATGCCCTGAATATAGGGGGAGGCTGTACGTGCGTCAAGGGGATAATCCCCATCCATTATGAGTGGCTGTTGTCAGCCGGCGTCACAGGTTGTTTTCAGCCAACCGTCGTCGGACGTCGGGCGAAATGACATCGGCCGGCGCGCCTTCGGCGCGCGGCGTGTGCTTTCCTCGGCGTCTTTCAAACAGCCGGCGCGAATTTGAGGGAGGGAACATGCGCCGGTTGCTCGTGGTCGGGATGGGGATGGCTTTGGCGGTGCCGGTGGCGGCGCTTGCCGACGAGGACGAGTCCGGCGAGTTCATCACCCCTCTGATCGCGGATTCGCCCACGCCGGACACAGAGCTGATCTTCTCTCACCAGTATACGGACGAGGAAACCCGCTCCCGCCAGACCGCCGAGGTCGAGGGCGAGGTCAAGATCGTCGAAGGCCTCAGCGTCTCCGTCCAGGTGCCCTACACCTTCATCGATCCCGACAACGGACCGCAGAGCTCCGCCTTCGACAATGTCGAGATCGCGGTCAAGTTCGCCCACACACCGACCCGTGACCTCCTGATCGGCGGCGGCTTGGAAGTCGAGCTGCCGACCGGAGACGAGGAGGAAGACGTCGGCGACGTGCGGGCTGTCGGCATCGCCCCCTATCTGGATGCCGGCATCCGCTTCGGGCGGGCGGAACTCGTCGGATTCCTGTTCTTCGAGGTGCCGATGAACGAAAGCGACGCCGAGGCCGACGAGGTCGATCTCGAGATCGGCTACAACCTCTCGTTCTCCTACGCGGTGACGGATCGCCTCTGGGGTTTCGTCGAATTCGACGGCTCCCACGTCGCGATCGGTGAGGAAGAGAAGACGGTGGTGAATCTGTCACCGGGCGTCCGCTTCGCCCCGTTCGGGACGCCGGACGTCCAGCTCGCGGCTTCGGTCGGCTTTCCCCTGACAGAGGATCGCGAGTTCGACATGCGCACCCTGGGGCAGGTCCTGATTCAATTCTGAGGCGTGTCGTCGTCGGGTAGGTCCTCCGGTCAAGCCGGAGGACGACGAAGAAAAATGTGAAAGACCGTCGTCCTCCGGCTTGACCGGAGGACCTACCGGCCGCGCAATGACGGCAGAGTCAGCCCTCGAACACGAACCCCGTGAAACCCTCGGCGACGATGCGGTCGCAGGTCTCCTTATAGCGGCCGACGCCGCCGGCGTAGGGCATGAACATGCGTGGCTTGCCCGGCGTGTTGGCCCCCATGTACCAGGAGTTGGCCTTGGTATAGAGGGTCGTCTCGGCGAGTTCGTTGGCGTGGTCGACCCAGTTTTTCTGGGCGTCCGCCGTGGCCGCGACGGCCTTGGCGCCGGCGTCGCGCATTCTTCCGACGATGCTGGCGATCAGATCGACATGCTGCTCGATCGACAGGATCATCTGACTCTTCACGCTCGGGCTCTGCGGGCCGGTGATCATGAACAGGCTGGGGAAGCCCGCGACCATCAGGCCGAGATAGGTGCGAGGCCCGTCCGCCCAGGCGTCGCGGAGGCCCAGTCCATTGCCGTTCCGGATGTCGATGTCGCGCGCCGCGCCGGTCATCGCGTCGAAGCCGGTGGCCAGCACCAGATCGTCGATTTCGTAGGGGCGGTCGCCGACGACGACGGCCGAGGCGGTGATCTCGGTGATCGGCGTCGTCCGCACGTCGACCAGGGTGACGTTCTTGCGGTTGAAGGTCTCGAAGTAGTGAGAGTCGAGGCAAAGCCGCTTGGTGCCGATCGGATGGTCGTCCGGGCAGAGCAGCTCGGCCACCTCGGGGTCGTTTACGGTCGCGCGGATCTTGTTTCGGACGAACTCGGCTGCGGTCTCGTTGGCGGCCTCGCTGATCAGGAGGTCGTTGAACGAGAACAGGAGCGCCTGGCCGCCCATCGCCCAGGCTTTTTCATAGATTTCCTGCCGCTCCTCGTCGGAGACGTCGAAAGTCGACCGGGTGGGGGCGGGGAAGCGGGCGATGCCGAACGGTGTGGTCCGGGCGAGGCGCCGGGTCTCGTCGTAAGCCGCCTTGGCGGCTGCGCGGAAATCGTCCGTCATCGGCCCGTGATGGGCGGGGACGCTGAAGTTCGCCGTGCGCTGGAAGACGTAGAGGTGTTTCGCTTCCTCGGCGATGGCCGGGATCGCCTGAATGGCCGTCGAGCCGGTGCCGATGACGCCCACCCGCCGGCCGGTAAAGTCGACGGGCTCGCGCGGCCAGTCGCCGGTGTGGAAGCGCCGCCCGGCGAAATCGCCGACGCCGGGGATGTCCGGAAGCTGCGGCGTCGACAGGTTGCCGGTGGCGAGGATGAAGATCGGCGCCGTTGCCGTCTCGCCCGTGTCTGTCGTGACGGTCCAGAGGCGCGATGCGTCGTCGTACTCGGCCGCGGCGACCCGCGTCTCGAAGCGGATGTCGCGGCGGAGATCGAAGCGGTCGGCGACGTGGTTCGCGTAGGCGAGAAGCTCGGGCTGGGTGCCGTAGCGCTCCGACCAGTTCCAGTCCTGCTGCAGATCGGAGGAGAAAGAGTAGGAGTATTCCTGGCTCTCGATGTCGCAGCGCGCGCCGGGATAGCGGTTCCAGTACCAGGTGCCGCCCACATCGCCGCCGCGTTCGTAGACGCGGACCGAAAGGCCCATCTCCCGCAGCCGGTGAAGCCCGTACATCCCCGCGAAGCCGGCGCCGACGACGATGGCGTCGAACCGGTCCGGCGTCCGTGCCGCCGAGGCCTCAGCCATGCGCTCAGGTGCTGCCATATCGTCCTTCCACCCTGGTTGGTTTTTCTTTGTATCCACTATAAACAGGCCACCGAGTGAGGAGAAGGGATGGCCGGTGCGCGGCCGTCCTCCAGCCAGCCCTGTATTCGAGGACATCGCATGGCGTACGCCGCCCAGATCGCCCGCCCGACCCTGATGACCGCCATCATGCGTTCGCTGACCGGACGCTGCCCGAACTGCGGGGAAGGGCGTCTGTTCTCGGCCTATCTGAAGCAGGTCGAAGAGTGCAGCGAGTGCGGCGAGCGCTACGGCCATATCCGTTCGGACGATGCCGCGCCCTGGCTGACGATCCTGATCGTCGGCCACATCGTCGTCCCGCTGCTGTTCGCGGTCGAGCGGATCGTCACTTGGCCCGACTGGGTGTCGATGACCGTCTGGCCGCTGCTGTCGCTGGTACTGGCGCTTCTGGTTTTGCCCAAGTCCAAGGCGCTGTTCATCGCCATTATCTGGTCGACCCGCGCGCCGGGGTCCGAACAAGCCTGAAGGCTTGAGCGACGGCCATTAGCTGACTACAGTCAGCTAATGGATCTGAACCAGGTACGGCATGTCCGTCGTTTCAACCGGACGGTTACGCGGCGGGTCGGCGCGCTTGAGGACAGCTATCTGCAGCGCGGCCGGCCGCTCGGCGAGGCGCGGCTGCTGTTCGAAATCGGCCGCGACGGTGCCGACATCCGGACGCTCCGTGACAGGCTGGGCCTCGATTCCGGTTATCTCAGCCGGCTGCTGCGTTCTCTCGAGGCGCAGGGGTTGGCCTCCGTCCGGCCGGATGCGGCGGATGCCCGCCGCCGGCGGGTTGCCCTGACCGAAACGGGACGGGCGGAGTTCGACGCCTATGATGGCCTGTCGGACGATCTTGCCGAATCGATTCTGGCGCCGCTCGCCGACGAACAGCGCGCGCGTCTGGTGGCGGCAATGGGCGATGTGGAACGGCTGATCCGGGCGGCGGCGGTCGAGATCCGGCCTGAAACGCCGACCAATGCCGATGCCCGCTGGTGCGTCGCCCGGTATTTCGAGGATCTGGCCACGCGCTTCGAGACGGGTTTCGACGCGGCGAGGACCAACCCGGCCTCCGGCACCGAATTCGCTCCGCCGGCGGGCCTTTTCCTCGTTGCCAGCCTGGACGGCGCGCCCATGGGATGCGGCGCGCTGCGTCGGATCGACGACCGGACCGCCGAGATCAAACGGATGTGGACCGCGCCGTCAGCCCGCGGCCTCGGCATTGCCCGCAGGATCTTGCGAGCGCTCGAAAGCGAAGCGCGCAGGACCGGTCATGGGATACTCCGCCTCGAAACCAACCGCTCGCTCCCCGAGGCGCAAGCGCTTTACCGCAGCGAGGGGTATGAGGAAGTCGCGCCGTTCAACGACGAACCCTACGCGCATCACTGGTTCCGGAAGCGGTTGGGTTGATTGCTGCAGACAAAGGCGAAGACGGAGGGCCGCTGGCCCATCCGCCTTCGTCGCGAGGTTCATGACCCCGAAAAGTGGAGCGCTCTAAAAGGTCTGACAGGCCTACTCGACAGCGTTCTGCTGCTCCTTCTCCATCTGCTTGATCGCCTGTTCCTGCTCGCGCCGCGCCCGCTCGATGGCTTGCTCCTGCTCGCGCTTCATCTGCTCGACAGCCTGCTGCTGTTCGCGCTTCATCTGTTCGACCGCCTGCTGCTGCTCGCGCTCCATCTGTTCGACGGCCTGCTGCTGCTCACGGGCGATCTGGTCCTGAGCCGCCCTCTGTTCGCGGGCGATCTTGTTCTGTGCGGCCTGTGCGGCCTGGGTCCGCGCCGCGGTGGTCGACGGGTCGGCGCTTGCCGACCCCGCCGCGAAGCCGGCGGGCAGAGCCAGACAAATAGCCATGGTCAATGTCGAGATACGCATGATCTGACCTTTCCGATTGTTGCTCTCCGCTAGATAACAGCGGGCGGCTGTCCAGGATGCGTCGATGGCCGATCGGCAGGGCCTGCGCTCACCGTGGCCGTCGGACCACCCGCAGCTTACCCGTGCTCCCGCCGCCGCAGAAGAAGCGGTCGCCACCGTCCGATTCGAGGCCGGAGACCCCGCTTCCGGCCGGCATTTCGATCGTTTCCAGGACCTCGCCGGTCTCGGGATCGATTCGGCTGAGTGCGCTTTCGTCGTACTCCCAGCTGCCGTGCCACAGCGTGCCGTCCACCCAGGTCACGCCGGTGACGAAGCGTCTCGATTCGATGGACCGGACGATGGCGCCCGTCTCCGGATCGACCTGATGGATCTTCCGAGCCCGGTACTCGCCGACCCAGAGCATCCCCTCGGCCCAGGCGAGGCCGGAATCACCTCCATTGCCGGGGGCGGGAATGGTGGCGACCACCCGGCCGGTCTTCGGGTCGATCTTCTGGATACGATTCTCCGCGATCTGGAAGAGATGCGCGCCGTCGAAAGCGGTTCCTGCATGGGCGGGGACGGCGATCGAGTGGGCGATTGCGTTCGTTTCGGGATCGAAGGCGTTGAGCCTGTCGCCCGAGGCGAACCAGACGTAGCGGCCGTCGAAGGTGAGCCCGTGAACCTGGGCCGCCTCGGGGAAGGGGCCGTATTCACGGATGATCTGTGCATGTGCGTTTTTCATGGGGACGAGCCTAGCTGCCGGGCGGAGGACCTGGGAGTAACAAGGCTGTCGGGAATCCGGGCATCGACGGAATGGTCCAGCGACGCGCCCGTCCACGGCCGAGAGGCCGCACCCTGCCGGCCGCCGCGAGCGCCTCCAGCGACCGCTGGACGGTCCGGGCACTCACCCCGAGCGCGATCGCCAGGGCTGAGCTCGACCATGTTTCGCCGTCGGCCAGAAGCGCGAGCATCGCCCAGTTCCGGTCGTCGAACGGCGGGGCGAGCACCGCTACGCCTTGCGCCCGGACCGGGTTGAGCGCGAAGCCGCGCTCGGTCGCGCCGACCTCCGCCAGTCCAGTCAGTGCCGCGCGAAGACGCCCGATCTCGACGCGCAGGCGCGCACGGTGGGACTCGTCGGCCTCCCGGCCCCCGAACGCGCGCGCGATCAGCGCGCTCCGTGGCATGTCGCCGGGCCAGGCTTCTGCCAGGGTGCGGGCCAGCGCGAACAGGACCGGGCGGGTTGCGAGCGGGATCACGGTCCCGGCGGCGCGAACGACGTTGCGACAGGCATCGACGACGAGGGCGTCGGACGCGAAAAGGGCCTCGACCTCGTCCAGCAGCAGGGGCCGTTCTTCGCCGTCCGCGATCAGCCGCGCTGCCGGCGTGTCCAAAGCTTGTGCCATCCCCTCGACCTCGACCGTCAGCGACGGAATACCGGCCTCACGCGCCGCCGCTCCGGCACGGGCGAGGGCCGTGCGGGCCGTCTCGGTCCTGAGCCGCCGGATGGCGATGCCGGCGACCGTCAGTTCGTAGGTGGCCCGTGTCGTCGGGGGCAGCAAGTGCGCGTCGATGCCGTCGAGCATGCGCGCCGCGTCGTCCAGCCGGCCGATCAGAAGCAGGCGCCGGGCTGCGAGATTGCGGGCATGCGCGGCATTCGGACGGTCGCCATGGGCATCGAGCGTCGCCTGTGCCGCCTCCAGCCGGCCGGCCGGCCAGCCGAGATCGCGCGAGACCAGGGCGATCTCGGCCTCGGCGACGACGCAGCGGGCGCGGGCCACCGGCTCCTTCGCGCCGAAGCCACGTCCGGCCCGCTTCAGCAGGATCTTTGCCCGCTCGAGGTCGCCGAGCTGCGCCATGGCGATGCCGCGGAGCGCCAGTGCCGGCGGATCGTCGCGAAGGGCGACGCGGTTCAAAGCGCCGAGAAGATCGCCCGTCGCCAAAGCCTGCGCCGCGGCCGTGATCAGCGAATCCATCGGAATCCCGTCACCGTTGTAACTCTCGCTCCTCCAACCGCCTTCCTAAGGTCGCGTCGCGACCGGCCCCGTGACGTCGTCCGGGAGCGGGTCGCGAGAACAGCGATACAAGGAGCCGAAAGATGACCTCACATGCGATCGGAACGCGAGAAGAATGGTTGGCCGCCCGGCTGGCCCTGCTCGAAGAGGAGAAGGCATTGACCCGGCGGAGCGACGAACTGGCGCAGTGGCGCCGAGAACTCCCCTGGGTGCGGATCGACAAGCCGTACCGGTTCGAAACCGAAGAGGGAGAGGCCTCCCTCCAGGACCTCTTCGGCGGGCGCTCGCAGCTTCTCGTCTACCACTTCATGTTCGGGCCCGACTATGCGGCCGGATGCCCGTCCTGCTCGGGGATCGCGGACAGCTTCAACGGGGTCTACGTCCATCTGGAGAACCACGATGTCGCGTTCACCGCCATCTCGCGGGCACCGCTCGCCAAGCTCCAGGGCTACAAGCGCCGCATGGGCTGGCGCTTCCCCTGGGCGTCCTCGGAGGGGCGCGCGTTCAACTTCGACTTCTGCGCCTCCTTCACCGTGGCCCAGCAGCAGGCGGGCATCGAATACAACTACGCCCGCGAGCCGGGCGTCGCGGCGCTTCCCGCCGGACAGGGAGGCGGGGAGGGCATCGCGTCCGATATGGCGGCGACGTGCGACACCGACCTCCTCACCTACACGCGCGAACGGCCGGGCATGAGCGCCTTCGTGCTGGAGGACGGGGTCGTCTATCACACCTATTCGACCTACGCCCGCGGGCTGGACGGTCTCTGGGGCATGTACCCGTGGCTCGACCGCGCGCCCCTGGGCCGCAACGAGACCGGCTTCTGGTGGCGTCGTCACGATGAATACGGGCAGCGGTGAGCGGGTTCGTGGAACGGAGCGCGGCAAGCCCGCGCGGTGGCGGATCTACCGGCGTCCCTCGGAGGGGCGCCGGGCCTGCCGCCCGACTTGCCGCCGACTGGCTCGGCCTAGCCGCGGCTCCGACCTTCGCGGTGATGTCGGTCCTGGCGGCAAGGGCGGAGGGAGAGGCATCGTCGGCGATGTGCATGGGCAGCGGAGGCAGCCCGTTGAGTGGCATGGCCGTCATGTACGCGCTCATGGCGGTTTTCCATGTCGCATCCTGGATGAAGCTGCTCGTGCATCGGGGGGAGCATAGACATCCGAGCCCGAGCGCTACCGCGAAAGGACCGTGAGAAAACAGGAAAGCCAATCTATCGCGGGATGCGGCCCTACATCAAATCGGTGGCCTCGTCGAAGTCGCTGTTCCGGTCGGCTTCAGCGGAGTCTTTCCTTTGGAAGAAGGTTTCGCACGTGTCGGATGTGCCGGATCATAGCCAAGCTCCTTTGCGGCGGGCAGGGCACTCTATTCGGAGCAGAGCTTATGATTGGCCTGATTGCGGCATGCGTGTAGCGTGTCAAGTGTCTGTCGGCACCGGAGTAAGACATGCGCCTCAAGAAGTTTAGAATTAGCAATTACCGGAACATCATAGATACGGGTTGGATTGACACGACCGATATCACAGCCTTTGTCGGGCCGAACGAGGCGGGAAAAAGTAACCTATTCGAAGCGCTTTACTGCCTGAATCCATACGTTCAGGGTGCGGCCTATCACACCGCAGAGGACTGGCCTGTTGACGATTGGAAAGGCCGCAAGGACGCTGACGGACAGACAGTATGCCAAGCAATTTTTTCATTGAGTTCTGAAGATATTGAAGCACTGTTCGATTCCTCTTGGATTGATGTAGATGAGGATGACGACGAAAAAGAGGCGGATAATAATTCGGAATTTGAAGCGATTACATCTACGTCAAAGATTCTCAACGTATTTGCCAAAAAGAGCTATGGTTATCAGTCGGAGTTCTACCTTGCAGACGAAGACGCTAACTTCATTGAAGTGCCTGATATAGGACTGGACCCTGAAAGGGTCTCTGAGTGGATTCACGAGAACGTACCGAAATTTGTCCTGATCCAAGATTATAACTTCTCTGGAACACAGGTTGAACTAGATGCACTCAAAGGCCGTTTGGACAAGGTGGGTAAAGGAAACCGCCACCAGCTGAGCTCGGAAGACCAGACGATATTAATCGTTCTTGATCTTGCCGAAATCGACATCGACGATTTTGTAGAAAAGGGCGGTTCTGCAGAAGGTAGGACTGTACGCCAGTTCGACAAGCGTGCTGCATCAGCATATCTAACGCAACAGTTTCAGCGCCTATGGACACAGAAGAACGTCAAGTTTGATATCGATGTGGATGGACCGACGCTCAATATATTCGCTGAAGATGAAATAATTGGTTTTCCAGTCCGTTTAAACCGACGCTCAACGGGCTTTCGGTGGTATGTTTCCTTTGCATGGAAGTTTACTCATGCCAGCAACGGAGAGTTTGCCAACTGTGTTATATTGCTAGAAGAGCCAGGAATTCATCTTCACTATACCGGCCAACGCGATTTGCTGCGCATATTCGATAGCCTTGCGAATACAAATACCGTTCTGTACACAACGCATCTTGCTTCAATGGTGGACCAAGCTAATCCCGAGCGCGTTCGGATTGTGGAGAGCAAGAACCATCACGTAGCAATCACTCACGGCGTAGTAAGTGCACAACCCGCGCCAATGGCGGTCATAGAAAGCTCGCTTGGCCTGACGACGGACCTAGCGGGAATGCTTGGCAATCGGAAGGTGCTGATTGTCGAAGGTGGCACCGACGCTCTGATACTGACGAAGCTTTCGGGCGTCCTCGCGAAAGCTGGGAAGACCAGTCTGTCGGATCAGATCTACCTTTGGCCTGCTCAAACTTCTACAAAAGCACCGATGTATGTTGCGTTTGCTATTGGCCAGCGCTGGGATGCCGCGGTTCTTCTAGACACCGACGACGCCGGGCACGCGGCCCAAGCCAAGATCAAGGAGATGGACCTGAAAGAATATGCTGAGGAGACGGGCCACGATTTCCGCGTACTGAAGATGGGAGACGCGGCGGGGATCAAGAAGACGGATGCGGCTGTAGAGGATCTTTTCCCAGATGACTGGTTTCTTGATTGTGTCAATCGCGCCTACGGCGTAGCGGTCAGGCTTGAGGATCTTCCGCTGGATGGCACGACTTTAATCGCTAAAAGGGTCGCGACGGCGCTTAAGGCCCGCCATGGGCGCGACTTAGATAAGAAGCTCATACTAAAAGAAATGCTCATGGAATTTGACAGTTGGAGAGATATAAAAGACTTACCAGAAGGAACAGCGGTATATGCTGAAAAATTGTTTAAGAAAATCGAGGATGTATTCTTTAGAGAGGTTGCTGGGAGATAGAGGAAGGCCGGGACATTATATATTTATTACCCGTGTTTCCCTGCAATGCCGCGATAGACAAACTTGAACGTCAGACCGTCCTCCTCAAATTCCCCGACAGCCACTATAGCCGGAAGTCGGCACAAATCGGGCACGGTGTGCAACGAGTCGCCGCCGATTCCGACACATCTTCGAGCATCGCCGCACGGACACAAAAAATTGATAATTAAAGTAAAGTGGCGGATGGGGTGGGATTCGAACCCACGGTGGGCGTAAACCCACGCCGGTTTTCAAGACCGGTGCTTTCAACCGCTCAGCCACCCATCCGCTGCCGGGTGTCGCGACCCGGAGGGCGGTACATCTAGCCTTCGCCCCTTGGGGCTTCAACCGCCAATCGCGCATTCCGGCACCTGTTGCGCCGACGAAGCCGCTGTGGCTAGCTGGAGCGGTCCCCTTGTCGAAGGAATCCGCCGTGTTCGGGAAGCATCTGCTGTCGACGGTTCTGCTTGTCGCCCTCGCTCTGCCCACCCTGGTACGCGCCGAGCCGGCTCAGCCTTTCGAGGCCTGGCTCGTCGACCTGCGCACCGAGGCGCGGGGGCTTGGTATCGGCGAGGCGACGCTGGACGCCGCGCTCGCCGGCGTCGAGCCGATCCCGCGGGTGATCGAGCTCGACCGCAAGCAGCCGGAATCGACGATGACCGCGGCTCAGTATCTCGACCGCGTGGTCTCGGACGCCCGCATCAGCGCCGGACGGAAGCAGTTGGCCCAGCATCGCCGGCAACTCGAAGAGGTGGGGGCGAAGTTCGGCGTTCAGCCGCGCTACATCGTCGCGCTGTGGGGAATCGAGACCAATTACGGTGGCTATACCGGCAATTTCTCGGTGGTCGCCTCGCTGGCGACGCTCGCCTATGACGGGCGACGCAGCAGCTTCTTCCGCGGCGAGCTTCTGAAGGCGCTGCAGATCCTCGATCAGGGGCATATCACGCCCGCGGCGATGATCGGCTCCTGGGCCGGCGCCATGGGGCAAAGCCAGTTCATGCCGTCGAGCTTCATGAACTACGCCGTCGACTATGACGGCGACGGACGCCGCGACATATGGGGAACGACCGGCGACGTCTTCGCCTCGATCGCCAACTACCTCGCCCGCGAAGGCTGGCAGGACGACCAGACCTGGGGGCGGGAAGTGCGGCTGCCGGCCAATTTCGATCAGGGCCTCATCGGCTACGACACGACCAAGCGGCTGAGCGAATGGCAGGCGCTGGGTGTCCGCCGCGCTGACGGTGGCGACCTGCCGACCCGCGATCTTCCCGGTTCGATCGTGCAGCCGGACGGGGCCGGGACGCGGGCCTGGGTCGTCTACGACAACTTCCGCACCATCCTGAAATGGAACCGCTCGACCTATTTCGGCCTCGCCGTGGGCCGTCTTTCGGACGCGCTTTGGGTGCGATAAGGGCGGATCGAAGCTGGAGCGTTGTGCGCCCGAACGGGCGCAGTCCAACGCGCTAACCTATTGATGCCGAGCAACTTATCTTCGATCAGGTGATTCCACCTGATCGAAGGTTGCTCTAGTCTCGGCCACGGCAAGGAATACCGCGCGTGACATTTGTGCGAATCGCAGGCAATACTCGGTCCTACGCATTGATTTGTGTGGGACGAACATCGGGTGATGCGGGTGAGACATGCGGCAATCCTGGCGACGCTTGTGGGGGCGTCGCTGCTCGGCGGATGCGCGGAGACGCGGCTGGCGACATACGCGGCCAAGGAAGTCGTCCAGGCTTTCCCGGAAGAGAAACCGGCCGGCACCTATAAGGTCGGCAAGCCCTATCAGATCAAAGGCGTCTGGTATTACCCGCAGGAAGTCAACGAATACGACGAGGTCGGCATCGCCTCATGGTACGGCGACGCCTTTCACGGAAAGACGACCGCGAACGGCGAAGCGTTCGACATGAACGCGCTCACCGCGGCCCACAAGACGCTGCCGCTGCCGACCAATGTCCGCGTGACCAATCTCGACAACGGCCGGTCGATCGTCCTCCGGGTCAACGACCGCGGACCGTTCGTCGGCGACCGCATCATCGACGTCTCGCGCCGTGCGGCCCAGCTCCTGGGTTTCGAGCATTCCGGCCTTGCCCGCGTCGAGGTAACCCTTGCCGAACCGCAGGGCCGGCTGCCCGAGACCCGGATGGTGGAGGCGAAGCCGGTGCCGAAGGCCGAAGCCGCGCTCGTCCTTGCAGAGGCGACCGAGCGCGATGTCGTCGCGGCAGCGGCGCCTGTCAGGCCGGCTCCTGTGCGGGCCGAACGGGTCGGGCCGCCGATTCGTCTGATCGCGCCCGTTGCGGCGGCGGAGTTGGAGCAATCCGGTCCCGCGCCCAAAGTACGGACACGGACGGCGCAGGCCGCGCCGATCCAGGCGACCCCCGCCGCCTACCATCCCGAACCGCAAACGCCGGCGCCGTTCGCCAAGGCCGCCGAGGAAACCCTCTACGTTCAGGCCGGCGCTTTCTCGGTCCGCGACAATGCCGATGGTCTCGCGGCCGAGCTCGCCGATCTCGGGCCGGTGGCGATTCAGCCGGTGAACCGCATGGACGGTACGTTCTATCGCGTTCGCGTCGGACCGTTTCAGGGCTTCGAAGCGGCCGGGAAGATCCTTCGCGCGGTCGTCGCTTCGGGCCAGACCAACGCCCGGCTCGTCGCCGAATAGACGGCCGACCCACCATGCAGGCGTTGCCGCGCGGCCGGCATAGTCCGTGCGGTGGCGGATGTCGGGTTAGCGGGTACCGTGCGCGTCTTCGAGGTTTGCCGGGCACCCAGGGGCGGTGCTAGAAACAGGAGAGCCCCCGACTCCCATACGGTGCCGTATGCGACGAACGCTGTTCCGACTGCTCTCCCGGCCGGTGCTACTTCCGGCCCTCCTGGCGATCCTTGCTTTCGCTTCGGGCGTGACGCCCGCGGCCGCCTTCGAGACCAGCGCCCGCGAGGCGATCCTGCTGGATTTCGACACCGGTGCGGTGCTGCTCGAAAAGAATGCCGACAAGGAAATGCCGCCGGCGTCCATGAGCAAGCTGATGACGACCTACATGGTGTTCGAGCGGCTGGAGGAAGGCAGCCTCAAGCTCGACGACACCATGACCGTCAGCGAGAAGGCCTGGCGGATGGGCGGATCGAAGATGTTCGTCGAGGTGGGGGACAGCGTCACCGTCGAGAACCTGCTTCAAGGAATCATCGTCCAGTCGGGGAACGACGCCTGCATCGTCGTCGCCGAGGCCCTGGCGGGTAGCGAGGACGCCTTCGCCGAGATGATGACCCGGAAGGCCAAGGAGATCGGGCTTACCCACAGCCATTTCGTCAACGCGTCCGGCTGGCCGGCTGACGGGCAGTACATGTCGGTGCGCGACCTCGCCACCTTGACCAAGCGGATCATCCTCGATTTCCCGAAATATTTTCCGTACTACAGCGAAAAATCCTTTACCTACAATGAGATAACCCAAGGCAACCGCAACCCGCTGCTTTACAAGGATCTCGGCGTGGACGGGATGAAGACCGGCCACACCGCGGAAGCGGGCTACGGCCTGACGGCGACGGCGGAACGGGACGGCCGGCGGCTGATCATGGTGGTCACGGGGCTCGACTCGGCCCAGCAGCGCTCGATAGAGGGCGAGCGTCTGCTGAATTACGGCTTCCGCGAGTTCGGCAATTACCACCTGTTCGACAAGGGCGAGACGGTGGAGCAGGCCGAGGTATGGCTGGGCGACGCCGGTTACGTTCCGCTGGTGATCGACCGCGACCTGACCGTTACCTTGCCGCGGCGAAGCCGGGACAACCTCAAGGTCAGCGTCGTCTATGACGGCCCGATCCCGGCGCCGATCGAGGCTGGAACGCGGATCGCGAAGCTGGTGGTGGCGGCGCCCGGGGTGGTGCCGTTCGAGATCCCGCTCGCGGCCGGGCAGAGCGTCGGTCAGCTTTCGATGTTCGGCCGGATCGGTGCGGCGCTCGAATATCTCGTCTGGGGTCCGCCGACCCTGTGAGCGCGGGCGCCGGAGAGGACACCGCCGCGCGGCGCGTCCGAGGACGCTTCATCACCTTCGAGGGCGGGGAGGGCAGCGGCAAGACCACGCAGAGCGCCCGCCTCGTCGACTGGCTTTCCGCCCGCGGCATCGCCGTCCGCCGGACACGCGAACCGGGCGGCACGCCGGGTGCGGAGGCAATTCGCGATCTCGTGGTCAAGGGAGCGGACGGACGCTGGAGCGCGCTGGCCGAAACCCTTCTGATGTTCGCCGCCCGCGACGACCACCTGCGGCAGGTGATCCGGCCGGCTTTGGAGGCCGGTGAATGGGTGGTCTGCGACCGCTTCGTCGATTCGACGATCGCCTATCAAGGGTACGGCCGTGGCTTGGGCCGTGCGGCGGTCGACGACATTGCGGCGGTGGTGGTCGGCGACACCAGGCCGGATCTGACGTTGATTCTGGACCTGCCGCCCTCGGTGGGGCTGGCCCGGGCCGCCGCGCGGCGTGGGACCGAGACCCGCTTCGAGTCGCTCGACCGGACCTTCCATGATCGTCTGAGGGCCGGTTTCCTGGAAATCGCTGCTGCCGAGCCTGACCGGTGCGCGGTCGTCGATGCCGGCGCGGGCGATACCGACGCGATCTTCGCCGCTGTCTCGCGGATCGTGGCCGAGAAGCTGTTCGAAGAGCAATCCGGCGATGGCTGAAGCGGAAGAGATCCCCGTCGATCACCCCCGTCATGCGACCGCTCTCGTCGGCCATGAAGCGGTGGAGCGCCGCCTGGCCCAGGCCTTTGCCTCCGGGCGCCCCGGTCAGGCCTGGCTGATCTCAGGACCGCGCGGGGTCGGCAAGGCGACGCTGGCCTACCGCCTCGCCCGGCATGCTCTCGCGACCCGCCCCGCCGCGAACGGTCCCGACCTGTTCGGCGGTGGCGGAGGGGGCGAGGGGCCTATGAATCTTCATCTCGACCCCGACGACCCCGTCTTCCATCGGATCGCGGCGGCGAGCCATGCCGATCTCCGCACCATCGAGCGCCGCAAGGACGACAAGGGGCGGCTGAGGCGCGAGATCGTCATTCAGGACGTCCGGGCGCTGGGGCCGTTCTTCGCCCTGACGCCGGCCGAGGGTGGGCGGCGGGTGGCGATCATCGACGCCGCCGACGAGATGAACCGCAATGCCGCCAACGCCCTTCTCAAGCTGCTGGAGGAGCCGCCGGAGAACGCCCTCCTGATCCTTATCGCCCATGTTCCGGGTTGGCTGCCGCCGACCATCCGGTCGCGCTGCCGCCATATCAAGCTGGCGCCGCTTCCCGATACTGCCGTCGCCGACATTCTGATGGAGAAACGGGACGGAATAGAGCGCGCCGCCGCCGAAACGATCGCCGGTCTGGCTGAGGGCAGCCCCGGCCGCGCCATCGCTCTCGCCGATCAGGACGGATTGGGCCTCTGGCGGGATGTTGTCGGGCTGGTCGGCGATCTGCCGCGTCTCGATGTCGTGGCGGTCCACGCCTTCGCCGACCGGCTTTCACGGCGGGGTGAGGAGGACTCGTTCCGTACCGCCATGGACATGCTTCGCACCATCCTCACCCGCGACGCCGTCGCCAGGGTAGGGGGCGGCGGCGCGGACGCCAAACCGCGCCTGCCGCTCCGCCTTGATCGCGCCGTGGAGCTATGGGAAAACATCGGCCGCCTTGTCGAACGCGCCGAGCGCGTCAATCTCGATCGCAAGCAGGTGGTGCTGCACGCTTTTACCGCGCTGGAAGGCGCCACCCGGTCGTAGGCTCTCTTGAGCCGCGCGGCTTCATGAACTGACCTGGAGGAATTGCAGAGAATGGCGGGACGGGGGTCCAGCTTCTACGTGACGACGCCGATCTACTACGTGAACGACGTGCCCCATATCGGGCATGCGTACACGACGATCGCCTGTGACGTACTGGCCCGCTTCATGCGACTCGACGGCCGCAACGTCCGCTTTCTCACCGGCACCGACGAGCACGGCCAGAAGGTCGAGAAGTCGGCCGCCGCGGCCGGCGAGGCGCCGCGGGCCTTCGTCGACCGGGTCTCGCAGCGGTTTCGCGAACTGGTCGAGAAGCTCGACATCAGCCATGACGACTTCATCCGCACCACCGAGGACCGCCATATCAAGGCGTCCCAGGCGATCTGGCAGGCGCTGATCGACAGCGGCCATATCTATCTCGGTTCTTATGCCGGCTGGTATTCGGTCCGCGACGAGGCGTTCTACGCCGAGAGCGAGATCGTCGACGGCAAGGAGCCCTCGGGCGCGCCGGTCGAATGGGTCGAGGAGCCGAGCTACTTCTTCCGTCTGTCGGCGTGGCAGCAGCCGCTGCTCGACTTCTACCGGGCCAACCCCGATTTCATCGCGCCGCAGAGCCGACGGAACGAGGTGATGAGCTTCGTCGAGGGCGGCCTGCTCGACCTGTCGGTTTCGCGGACCAGCTTCAGCTGGGGCGTGCCGGTGCCGAACGATCCCGACCACGTGATGTATGTGTGGCTGGACGCCCTTACCAACTACATCACCGCGGTCGGCTATCCGAACACCGACGATCCGCTGTACCAAACCTTCTGGCCGGCGAATGTCCATGTCGTCGGCAAGGACATCCTGCGCTTCCATGCGGTCTATTGGCCGGCTTTCCTGATGGCAGCGGGGCTGGAGCCGCCACGGCGCGTCTTCGCCCATGGCTGGTGGACGGTCGAGGGGCAGAAGATGTCGAAGAGCCTCCGGAACGTCGTCGATCCGTTCACCCTGGTCGACAGCTTCGGTCTCGACCAAGTGCGCTATTTTCTGATGCGCGAAGTGCCGTTCGGCAATGACGGCGACTTCTCGCGGAAGGCGCTGATCGGCCGGCTCAACAACGATCTCGCCAATGATTTCGGCAATCTGTCGCAGCGCGTGCTGTCGATGATCGCCCGCAACTGCGGCGGCAAGGTGCCGGAGCCCGGCGCACTCACCGACGACGACAAGACGATGCTCTCTTCCGCCAGCGACCTTCTCGGCCGCATCCGGCCGCTGATGGAAACGCAGACCTTCCATGAAGCGCTGGACGTGATCTGGACAGTGATCCGGGCGGCGAACAGCTATGTCGACCGGCAGGCGCCCTGGGCGCTGAAGAAGACCGATCCCGCCCGCATGGGGACCGTGCTGTGGGTGCTGGCGGAGACGATCCGCAGGCTGGCCTTCCTCACCCAGCCTTTCGTCCCGGGCGGGGCAGGGCGCATGCTGGACCAGCTCGCCATCGCGGACGACGCACGTGACTTCGCCGCATTCGACACCGCGCTCGTCGCCGGGACGGCACTGCCGGCGCCGTCCGGCATCTTCCCGCGGTTCGCCGAAGAAGACGAAGCCATCGCGTGATGCTGGTCGACAGCCACTGTCATCTCGACTTCGACAGCTACGACGAGGACCGCGACGAGGTCGTCGCGCGGGCGCGCCGTGCCGGGGTGGGCGTCATGCAGACCATCAGCACGCGGATGAGCACCTTTCCGGGCGTCCGGGCGATCGCCGAACGCTATCCGGACGTCTACTGCTCGGTCGGCGTCCATCCGCATCAGGCGGAGGAGGAGGGGCTGGACGACCCCGCGCCGCTGATCGCTGCGGCCGACCACCCGAAGGTCATCGGCATCGGTGAGACCGGGCTCGATTTCTATTACGACCATAGCCCGCGCGAGAAGCAGGCGCGAAGCTTCCGCGCCCACATTGCGGCGTCGCGGGAAACGGCACTACCCTTGATCGTCCATACCCGTGATGCGGACCCGGAAACGATCGAGATTCTCGGCGAGGAAATGGACGCCGGCGCCTTTCCCGGCCTTATTCACTGTTTCAGTACAAGCCGTTATCTTGCTGAAAAAACGATGGAACTCGGTTTCTATATTTCCGTCGCCGGTATCGTCACGTTCAAGCGGTCGGAAGAGCTGCGGGACATCGTTTCGGCCATACCATTGGAACGACTTCTGGTCGAAACCGACGCGCCGTTCCTGGCGCCCGTGCCCAATCGCGGCAAGCGTAACGAGCCCAGCTTCGTGGTTCATACCGCGAAGCTGATCGCGGAGCTCAAGGGCGTTTCGGCCGACGAGCTTGCCGAGCGGACCACGGCCAATTTCTTCGATCTGTTCTCCAAGGCTTCGCCCGGCGCGGCATGCGGGTAACGATCCTCGGCTGCGGCAGCTCGACGGGCGTGCCGCTGATCGGCCCCGAATGGGGTGCCTGCCGGCCCGACGATCCGCGCAACCGCCGCCGACGCAGTTCGATCTTCATCGAAGCCAAGGGCGTTAAGTTGTTGATCGATACGGGACCCGATCTTCGCGAGCAGTGTCTCGACGCCGGCATCAGGACCGTCGACGCGATCCTCTATACCCATGCCCATGCCGACCATCTGCACGGGGTCGACGAGGTCCGGTCGCTGAATTATCACCGTGACGGGCCGATCGACGCCTATGGCAGCGCGGAAACGCTTGCGCAGATCAAAGAACGATTCGGCTACGTGTTCGCGCCCAAACACGGCACCTGGTGGTACAAGCCGCAGCTCACCGAGCGGGTGATCGATGGGCCGTTCCATGTCGGGGACGTCGAAATCGCGCCGTTCGACCAGATCCACGGGCGGATCGTCACCCAGGGGTTCCGGATCGGCGATTTCGCGTATTCGACGGACTGCAACGCGTTTCCAGCCGAGAGTGAGCGACATCTCGAAAACCTCGATCTCTGGATCGTCGACTGCATCCGCGACCGACCGCATCCGAGCCATGCGGATTTCGCGACGACGATGGGGTGGCTCGAGCGCTTTCAGCCGAAACGGGCGATCCTCACGCATATGAGTCACGAGCTCGATTACACCGAACTGGCGGAGAGACTGCCGTCGAACGCCGAGCCGGCTTACGATGGCATGGTGATCGAGATCGGCGAATAATTTGTCATAATATATATTATGCGACTTATGGAAGGTGGCTGATGACCGACAGCGCCGACAGCTCCCCTGGCGGCGTCGACCGCCTGCTCGCCATCATGGCGAAGCTCAGAGATCCCGACGACGGCTGCCCCTGGGATCTGGAACAGACTTTCGCCACCATCGCTCCCTACACGATCGAGGAAGCCTACGAGGTTTCCGACGCGATCGAGTCCGGCGACATGGCGGCTCTCCGGGACGAGCTCGGCGATCTCCTGTTCCAGGTCGTCTTCTATGCGCAGATGGCGCGCGAGATCGGCGCCTTCGACTTCGACGCGGTCGTCGACGGCATCTGCGACAAGATGATCCGCCGCCATCCCCATGTCTTCGGGCAAGCCGACATTAGGTCGGCCGAGATGCAGACAGTCGCCTGGGAAGCGCATAAGGCGGCCGAACGGGCAGCGGACGAGAACCGTGCTGGGGTCCTCGACGGTGTCGCGCAGGCGCTCCCCGCCCTCCTCCGCGCCGCGAAGCTACAGAAGCGTGCGGCACGGGTCGGGTTCGACTGGCCCTCGATCGCGCCGGTGTTCGACAAGCTCGACGAGGAAGTGACTGAATTGCGTATGGCGATGGCGGACGAGAGCGGCCAGGATGCGGTCGCGGAAGAACTGGGCGACCTGCTGTTCGTCTGCGCCAATCTCGGGCGGCATGCCGGTGTCGATCCGGAAGATGCGCTGAGACGCGCCAATGCGAAGTTCGAGCGCCGTTTCCGCCGGATCGAAGCGTTGCTGGCGGCTGAAGGCCGGTCGCCGGAGGATTCGGATCTCGCGGAAATGGACGCACTGTGGGACCGTGCGAAGCGCGAGGAGCGCGAGTAGTTCGGCTCTTGGCGGACGCCGGTAAGGCCTTTTCCGCCAATCCGGCCTTTTCAAGCACCGCTTCGACGGGTTACTTCCACCCCATCAGCGCGATCATCAGATCCAAGGCAGAGGAGGAAGAATCGTCATGGCCGATCTTTCATCGACCACCGTTTTCATCACTGGTGCGACCGCCGGTTTCGGTGCCGCCGCCGCACGCCGCTTTTCGGCGGATGGCGCCAAGGTGATCATCACCGGCCGGCGCAAGGACCGGTTGGACGCGCTGAAGAACGAGCTGTCGTCGCCCGTTCATGCGATCGAACTCGACGTGCGTGATCGCGGCGCGGTCGAGGCCGCGATTGCCGGCCTGCCGAACGAATTCGCGTCCATCGATGTTCTACTGAACAATGCCGGTCTCGCTCTCGGCCTCGGCCCCGCCTACGAGGTCGCCATGGAGGACTGGGAGCAGATGATCGACACCAATATCCGCGGCCTGCTCTACTGCACCCGCGCCATCCTGCCTGGAATGGTGGAGCGTAACCGCGGTCACGTGATCAACCTGGGCTCGGTCGCCGGCACCTACCCGTATCCCGGCGGCAACGTCTATGGCGGCACCAAGGCGTTCGTGCACCAGTTCTCGCTGAACCTCCGTGCCGATCTGCTGGGCAAGAACGTCCGCGTGACCTCGGTCGAACCGGGCATGGCGGAGACGGAGTTCTCCGAAGTCCGCTTCAAGGGCGACAAGGGCAAGGCCGCCGGCGTCTATGCCGATATGCAGCCCATGACCGCTGACGATATCGCCAACGTGATCCATTTCGTGGCCACCTGCCCGCCGCACCTCAACGTCAACACCATCGAGCTGATGCCGACGCAGCAGGCGTTCGCGGCGTTTGCGGTCAATCGGGGATAAAAGGGCCTAATTCGGTCGTCTTACGGGATGGCCTGAATGAAGAAAGGGCCGTGCTCGGCGGAGCACGGCCCTTCCCTTTTCAGCGCGTGGCTGGATGGAAGAGGCTCTCTTAGAAGCCCATGCCACCCATTCCGCCCATGCCACCCATTCCGCCCATGTCACCCATGTCGGGGGCTTCGGCGCCCTTCTTCTCGGGCTTGTCGGCGACCATCGCCTCGGTGGTGATCAGCAGGCCGGCGACCGATGCGGCGTCCTGAAGCGCGGTACGAACCACCTTGGTCGGGTCGATGATGCCCGCCTTGAACATGTCGGTGTATTCGTCGTTCTGCGCGTCGTAGCC
>MDTD01184432.1_pt1 | contig 28679 bp, 36 predicted proteins | sample 811221 | NCBI WGS metagenome assembly MDTD01 (sample SAMN05326646, study PRJNA326480) | marine metagenome | isolation source: seawater | place: Pacific Ocean: South West | collected 2011 | reverse complement strand
GCATAAAATCTTTTAAAAAAACTTTCTGATAAACCGTTATATGGAATTGATGTAATTGATATATGTTTCTTTAATAATTCTTTCTCAGCATCTCTTAGTACTTCCAAGAGCCTCTTTATTCCTGAAGGAATATTATCTAAAGAATTTATATGTGCTATTTGATCTTTTGCTAGTGGCGAGAAGTTTACTTTTTCATTCTTATTTCCAAATTCAGAAGCCAGACTGGCTTGATTTAAAGCCTTGCGAAGACCTTTTTCACTAAGGTCACTTGTGGTTGTAATTCCTACTAGATTGTCATCATTCCAGACCCTTAATGTAAGAATTTGCTTTTGTGCTGCTTTTAGTTGCTTTGCTACTCCTCTATCGACCTGAACTGAATAATCATTAGAAAAAGTTGCTCCAAAGTCCCATTTTTTAATTTTAAGTATATTTGCTCCTTTAGTAACTAAATTTACTAACTCTTCTATTTTCATTCCTTTATCTTCCTCCTATAGTTATTGAATCAACTTTTATGTGTGGCTGTCCAACTGTTACATTGACACTTCCACTGATTGATCCACAGAAACCTGGAGCTAATTCTAAATCATTTCCACACATCGAAATTTTAGTCATTACCTCAGTTGCTTCTCCTATTAGAGTTGCACCTTTTACTGGCTTTGTTAGTTTTCCATCTTTGATGAGGTAACCCTCTTCTACAGCAAAATTAAATTGTCCAGTTGCTCCTACACTTCCTCCTCCCATAGATTTACAATATAATCCATCGTCAATACTACTTATTAGTTCCTCCTTTGTGTATTCTCCTTTTGCTATGTATGTATTTCTCATCCTTGAAGCAGCTGCAAATGAATAATTCTGTCTCCTTCCACTGCCTGTACGTTTATGACCAGTTCTTAATTCCCCTGCTCTATCAGAAATAAACTTTTTTAAGATTCCTTTTTCTATAAGGATAGATTTTTCAGGCTCCATTCCTTCATCATCAACAGATAGTGAACCAAAAGATCCACTAGAAATTCCTTCATCAATAGCTGTCACTGCCTCATGAGCTATTTTCTTGTTTAATTTATTAGCAAAAGGAGTTGTTCCTCTTTCAATTTGCGTCGTTTCTAATAAGTGCCCACATGCTTCATGAAATATAACTCCACCAAATTTGTTTGCGAGTACAACAGGTTTTTGCCCAGCTTCGACATAGTCAGCATAAAGCATGCTCATAGAACTCTCATAAACTTCGTCAGCAGCTTTTTCATGATTCCAACTCCTTAAATCATCTGGATTATCAGCAGAACCAAAACGTCTACTTCCTGATGATCTATATTGCCGGTCTGTTGCTATTAAATTGAGTCCTACTGTTTGATGAAGTCTTATATCCTTGGCAAATGTACCATCACTTGATGCAATAAGTACTTGCTGCCAATTTCTGGCATAACTGCCTTTTCTTACTTGTACCTTTGCATCCTTTTTTAAGGCATTTGTACTGAGAAGTAATTTTTCTCCTATTTCATTAACAGAGGGTAACGTGTCTAACCAATTATTTTTTATTTCACTATAGTTTCTTAATTCATCAAGGCCTTCAAAAGTTCTATTACTCTTGAAAGTAATATCAAGCATCTCTACAGCTTGGATTATTGATCTTATTAACCCATCTTTGGTTAAATCATTTGTGCTAACAAAACCATCTCTATTATCTTTAAATATTCTTATACCTGCTCCTTTTCCAAACGATGGACTAACGCTTGTAACACAATCTTCCTCTACTAAAACCGAAACATTATCAGTATTCTCTAGAAAAATTTCAACAAAATCCGCTCCCATATTTAAGCCATGTAAAATAACTTCCTCTAATAGTTTTTTATTTGTTTGTTCAAAGTTAATTTCTTTAGCTAAATATTTTGTAGACACCATTTGATTTATTGTTATTTCTTAAAAAGTTCAAAATTACCTAATGGCAGGCTGAAATTCATCACTATTTAAGGGTTTTAATAAGTATAGTCTTAATAATTGATAACCGTTTGATATGAAATAGGGTATTTTCTTTAATAATTTATTCAAATTACTACCATTTTCACTATCAATTCTGGAAAGATTTTTATTATTTTCAACTATACTTTCTAGCCTTACATAGAAGGATTTGTTATTTACATCTAAAACAACAGGAAATACTCTGGCTGCAGTCTCATTAGTTTTCTCAATTACATAAACGTCATAATCCCTTGCATTTAGACCTAAAGCCTCATAAAATTCTTTCCTGCCAACATCTCTTACATACATCGTGGCAAATACTGCTAATAAAAAGAATCTACACCATAATTTTGCTTGAAAACCCCTTACAGTTGATGGTTGAGCTTTCATTAGTGCATCGAAGAAATCTCCATGCCTATTTTCATCTTGACACCAATTCTCAAAAAAGTTGAAGATTGGAAATATTTTATTATTGGGATTTTTTTCAAAATGCCTATAAATTGCAATGTATCTCCAATATCCAATTTTTTCTGATAAGTAGGTGGCATAAAAAATAAATTTAGGTTTAAAAAATGTATAGTCTTTGCTTGCGGTTAAAAAACCTAGATCCAATTGAAGTCCGAAATCACTCATTGATTTGTTTAAAAATCCTGCATGTCTGGCCTCATCTCTCGCCATATGAGCAAAACATTCAGCGAGGAGAGGATTTCTATCTTTAATTCTTCTACTTAGTTCTTTATAGAGTAAAAATCCAGAAAATTCAGATGTGCAACTTTGCTCAAGAAATTCAATAAATACTTTTCTTGTCTCAGGGTCTAATTTATCAGCTGCCCCTTCAAATTCTTTATTCCTAACAAAATGATGTCTATTGTAGTCTTTCCTGAATTCCTCGCAAATAGCTTCTAGCTCTTCTTCATTTATAGTTAAATCCATTTTAGCCATCTCATCAAAATCTGTTGTATAGAATCTTGGCGTGAGGATAGTTTCTTTGGCAGGATCTTTACCTTTGTTGAGTGTAGTTTTATCTTGTGTATCTGGAGTTTGAACCATTTTTATAAAATCATTAATACTATTATTTACTATTGTTAGTGTTTTTGAGTAAAAAGTTAACTAGGTGTTATTCTTTGTATCTAATTAGTTTTCTTATTTAATTAGCTCCAATAAGTTTCTGACCATTTAATCTTTGTAAAATTCTTGAGATTATAAGTTTCAATGTTATTTTTTTCTCATCTATTAAAAAGGATTCAAGAATACTAGGTTTTTCATAAGCTTTACATAGTGAAAAGCTTTTCGAGGACATAATATCTTCTTTTTCAAAAGATAACCAAAAATTACATGTATCCTTTATTTCACAATATATAACCCAGCATTTATCCCCTGCAATAGGCCTCTCTGTATTTTGAAAACTTATTTGAGTAACCTCTTTACTAATTAATTTAAAGCTTTTTTCAATTTCCGGAAGTAAATGTAGATTTACAAACTCTGAAAAAGGTTTTTTTTCAATGGGTAACTCTTTTACAGGTTTTGCCTTCGCTTTAATAGGCTCAGGTCTTATATTCTTCGCGATGTTAGATTCATTTTCAACAGCTTTTTTATCTAAAGGAGCTTGAGTTTTATCATCAGCTTTTTTATCTAAAGGAACTTGAGTTTTATCATCAGCTTTTTTATCTAAAGGAGCTTGAGTTTTATCATCAGCTTTGTTATCTAAAGGAGCTTGAGTTTTATCATCAGCTTTTTTATCTAAAGGAACTTGAGTTTTATCATCAGCTTTTTTACTTTTTGGCAAAGTCTGAGAAACATTGTTGGTTATATTAGCTTTATTTAAATCTTCAGATTTTATAGATAAATTTTCTTTCATATTATCTTTAAAAAGGTATTCATTATTATTATCTATTTTATTTTTTCCTTCTTCTTTTAGATCTTTATTTTTAAAGAATTCTTTATCGTTTTTTCTTACACTTTCATTTTCAGGATATTTATTTTCTTCCATGATTAAAACTTTAAAATTCTATTATAAATAGTTAAAATTGATTTTTATTTTGATTTTCATCATTTATTACCAATCTGATTCTGATTCTCCCCACTCATCTTTAATAGAATCATTTCCTTGTTCATGTTCTGGCATTCTATTTTTGAAAGAATCACTATTTTGAGACACTACTCGATAGTTAACAGATATTGTTGGTTGCGAATCTCTTAAATCTCTTTCTGGAGGCTTTTCATTAAATTCTTCATTATCTAAATAATCGTTACTTCTATTAGTTAAATCTTCTTTGATCTCTTTTAAAGTATCATCATCACTAATTATTTTATTATTTTCGTCTATAAATAGAGTAAATATTGAGCTCAAGCTATATCCAACTAAAAATGAAATTGTTATAAATTTTCCTAGAGATAATTCTTTAGTTTTTGTTGTAAGAAAATAAAGGGATATTTTGGTTGGATTATTAATATTTAAGGTTGTTAATATTAATGCATTTGCAATAAGTATAAAAATAATAATATATTTTTTAAATTTCATATCCTAGTTATTTACTTATTGAAATAGGCTTTTCTGTTTAGTTATCATAATATGACTAATTTTTAGATACAATTTCTAAATCAATTTGGTACTTTAATATGTCCACTTTTGAAACCTTTATATTAATTAAATCTCCAACTTTAAATGTATTTTTTGATTTCCTTCCTACGAGTAAATTTTGTCTAGATCTATATTCATACCAATCATCATTTAAGGTACTGACGTGAACTAATCCTTCTATAAATAAATCTGGTAACTCTACAAATAAGCCATAACTCTGCACAGTTGTTATTAAACCCTCATATATATCACCTACGACTTTTTCCGCCGCCCTGATTTTTTTTATATTAATCATATTAGCTTTATATAGATTATTTTTTAAATTATTTGAATTGAATTTATCTATGACAATTTCATCAAAAAGTAAATTTGATATTTTTAAATTCTGAACACTGAATATTTGCCAATTAACTTTGTTTAAATAATCTTTTCTATTAATATCTTTATTTTTTTTACTTTTATTCGTCATTTTTAACATATTAAATATTTGGTATTGATTTATTAAATTTATATAATCATATGTTGGTAAATTCCAGGGAGAAATACCATTAATTTCTTCTCTATAATCTTCTTTAGTCTCATAAATTTTTGCATCAATATTTTTCAAAATATTTAGTAAATATTTATTCACTATTCTTCTTTTGTTCTTATCACTTGTTAGTTCCAATAATTTATTAAGAGTTAAATTTCCATTTTCGTCTAGCTCAACATTTGGGAGCATTATTTGGGTTTGTTTTATTATTTCGTTAACATTTAGATAATCTAATCCTTCATAAATATATGCAACACTTTTAATATTAAGTTTATTTGAATGTTTAAACCATATCGAATCTGCTTCATAAAGTAATGGGGAAATAAAAGTCTGCATATCATTGCAATTAAGTGGTACAAGATATTCATTACTATATTCAGCAGGTTTATGAATAAAGAATTCTTGTAAATCTTTAATATTATTGGGATCTCTTTGGATCTCTAACTTGCCCTTACTTATTTGTCTTTCTCTAAATGCTTTAGAAATTTGAATTAATAAATCTAGTTCCTCAATTTTATCTTTTATTGGTTTTAAAACTCTTGAAGTAATCCTTGATTTAGATTTACCCTTATTTAATGCTTCTAAATGTTTTTCTTCTACAATGAGAGAGCATTTTACATACGTCAGTTGAAATGACCAATCAATAATTTCGAATTCTTCAGATAATGTTAGACAAATACTTATGGCTTCGTTATTTTTGTCTATTTGAAATTCTGAAGATTTTATTAGACTTTCACTAAGGAAACTATTCCAACCATTTGATAATGGAAACGATTGTAGATTTGTCATTAATATTTGTATTAGAGATTTATCGAAGTCAATTCTCTCAACAACTGAATTAGAATGAATCCATAATTTTAAGCAACCTTTAGTTCGTTCAACTTGAAATATTGGTAGTGTAGGAGCCCCTCTATAATTCCACCCTTTGAACATATATGAATTTTTTGAAGTTAGGTCTAATCTTTCATTAATTTCAGGCTGTTTAATAGGGTGATTTATTTCTTTTTCTTTTTCATTTAGATTTATATTATTTTTTAATAAAACGAATTCATTATCAATTTTCTCATTTTTATTAAGTTTTAATTCCTTAACTACATTACCAGTCCCTTCAATTTGGCCTAAAGGAAAAGTATTAATTTCTATTTTGACAATATTTTTGCTCTCAAGGTTGTATAAATATCTTTTGTCTTTATCAGGAAGTCTAATTTTAGATAATATACGATCATCAATAGGAATCCCATATACTTGTGAATCAATAATTTGCACCCTTGCTAGGAGACATTTATTTTCTCTTTCAAGAATACAATCTACAATCCCTTCCGGAGATCTTCTTCTTACCCCTTCTTTAATAATCCTAACAAGTACTTTATCTCCATTCCAAGCATGATTCATTAGATTCTCTTTTATATAAATATCTTCATTTGAATCATCTCTCACGGCAAAACAATACCCTTTACTACTGCAACGAATTTTTGCAGTAATATGATTCTTGTCTCGTATATCTAAATATTTATTATTTTCTGTCTTTTGTATAATTTCAAGTTTTTCCAGTGCCTCAAGAGCAATATCTAATTTAACCTTTTCATTTTTTTTTGATATTTTTAATAATTTGCATAGCTTTTTATAATCTAAAGTCTCGTCTTTTTTAATACTATCAATTATTAATGATGTACTTAGCATGATTTAGTAGGTTATTAAAAAATATTTAATAGCAATACGTTTATCTTACATCAAAGTAATTAAATAGAGAAACTTTAGTCATTGCCGTTATGTTTTGCTTTTTGAAAAGAGTCAAATATTAATTTTGAACCAATTATTAAGAAAGTTATTGAGGCTATCAATTTTAGATAAATTTCAGGAATGAATGTAGATATTGATCCTCCAGCTAAAACTCCTACTAAACTTGCCAAAATTAGTGCTGATGCAGATCCTAGAAAAACAGCTAGTGGTTTTTTTGATGAACCGCTTAAGGTTAATGTAGCTAATTGTGTTTTATCTCCTAATTCAGCGAGAAAAACTGTTATGAATGAGGAAATTAGAAGATTTATTAACAATACTAATAATAAATACTAATAACAGTATAACCAATCCATATGCTTATTAATGTCATAAGTAAGCCAGTAAATAATAGAAACCTTTCTTTTGTTATTTTTGTTGAAATCCACTTACCTATTATCACGCCAACAATGCTTGAACATAGCAAAGCGAAAGAACTTCCTATAAAGACAACTAATGGCCTTCCTGATTCTGCAGAAAGCATTAAAGTTGCCAGTTGTGTTTTATCTCCTAATTCAGCAATAAAAATAGTTGTAAAACTAGTTATAAATATTGACAAAAATCCTTTCTCAGTATTTACTTTTCCTCCTTCATTTCCCATTTGATTAGTTAGATATTTTTTTCTTAAAGGAACTCATTTGATTACTTCTATTGCCGTAAATAGATTTAATATGCTGTTTACAACATTTTATAAGAAATTCATCACCTTTTCTCAAATATTCCTCAAAATTTTTAGAAAAAATATCTACTCTGCAGAAATAAGGTCTTTTTTCGTAAATTGAACATCTCTTGTTTTTTTTATCAAGATGTTTGCACCATCCATCCTTATCAGTCATCGACTTAATAAGCTTAATATCTTCTTGAGATAATATTTCTTCTATATTATCCCTTTCATTTAAATCAAATTTGCAACATGCTCCGCATTTTTCTATACAGGTCCACGATTTCATGATTTAATTCAATCTTGTAACGTATTGATCCAGAAGATTACTTTTTTTGTAAAAATAGATTTACTAATATTATTTTACATTCATGGCAACTTTAATACCACTAGCTGTTGTAGCTATTGCTGGACCAGCAATTATTGCACTCGTTTTCTATCGAAGATAATCTCATCCAAATTCCTAAATGTACCAACTTGAAGGGGTTTATTGGGATCTTGATGGAACTATTGCTAACACTGAACTTGAAGCACATCTGCCAGCCTTTAATAAGGCATTTGATGAATTAGGAATAAATTGGTATTGGGAAAAATATACCTACATAGATCTTTTAAAAATAAATGGCGGAAAAAATAGAATTGCCCATTTTTCCAAATTAAATGGAGATAATTTTCAAGATAGTTTGGTTTTTCAAATACATAGAAAAAAACAAGAAAATTATATGAATTTGATAGAAGATGGGAAAGTTAAATTGAATAAAGGTGTTTTTCGTTTAATTACAGAACTAATGTCTAATAATATTCGACAATTTATTGTTACTTCAAGTTCAAAAGCACAGGTTCAATTATTAATAAAAAAGCTTTTTATAGATTTTAATCCTTTTGAATTTTATATTACGAGTGAAGATGTTGATCTAGTTAAGCCAAGTCCTATGCCTTATTTAAAAGCAATGGATCTCAGTGGAATAAAGAATTTTAATTCATTGGTTTTTGAAGATTCTATACCAGGTCTTAAGGCTTCAACAGCATCTAATCTGCGTACTATTTGTGTAAAGTCAAATATTCCAATAAATTTTGACAATGAAAAAATTGAATGTTTAATAGATACTTTCGGAGATAAAACAATAAAGACAAGAATTATTAAAGGCCCAAAAATAGTAACAGATTTTATTACTTTAGATTACTTAGTTAATTTTTTAAACTTATAGGTAATCATGCAGAAAACAAGAGTTTTTTTTATTTATAAAAATATTAGTAATTTAATATTAGGTTTTTTAAAATCTTCATGGAAAGAAAAATCAGTAAGTCTGATATCTATCTTTTCTGGATATTTTTTATTTACTAATTTGATAACTAATTATTTATCAAAATTTAATAATAAAGTAGTTGTTGTGCCTATCCTAATTATAATTTTTGAAGTCATCATAAGAGTAAAACCTAGACTGAATACAAATTTATATTTTTATTGGTCTATTTTTGATAAAATCCGCATCGGGGGCATTTATGCTTTAATATTAGAAGCTTTTAAGTTAGGGTCATAATATTTTAATCATTCTTCCTTGTCTTCCTCTTCTTCAATGGGATAAACAAAACCTTGTGCTTTACCAGTAAGAACTGATTTTCCTAATGAGAGAGCTTTTTGGGCTGCATCAGAAGCTTTGGCTTTCCATATAGCATGTCTTTGATTTCTCTTACTCTTTGAGGTTTTCTTTTTTGGAACAGCCATTTTTGAAATTTATTAAATTTATTATAACCTTTTAACGCTTATCTCCAAAGTTAATAATGATATCAATTTATTACTATCAATTCTTTATTAGACTAGATAAGCTTTATATAAAGAATTTTTTGAAAAAATTGTGTTTTTAAAATCAAATTTCAAATATTCACAATCTAATAAATCTAGTTATTCTGATCTCCTCGTAGAGATGGATAAAGGTAACATTCAATCAATTAATTTTTATCCTAGAAGAAGAGAAATAGATGTATTATTTAAAAATGGTAAGAAAGAGAAGATCCCTATCTTTTATAATGATCAATTAATTTTAGAAAAAGCAACTGATAATAAAATTGAGCTAACAATCCATAACAGTAGAAAAGAGGAATCATTAGCAAATTCATCATTATCAATTGGTTTTTTATTTTTATTTATTTTAAGTTTTATTTTAATAATAAAAAGTACGTCAAAAATAGCAAATCGTGCATTCGGTTTTGGAAAAAGTAAAGCAAAATTCTTCTCAATTGATAATGTTGATACAAGATTTGAGGATGTAGCAGGCGTTCCTGAAGCTGCTGAAGAATTAAAGGAAATGATTGATTTTCTTAAAAACCCACAGAGATTAATAGATTTAGGTGCAAAGATTCCAAAAGGAGTACTTCTGGTGGGCCCTCCCGGTACAGGCAAAACTCTTCTTGCCAAAGCTATCGCCGGCGAGTCTGAGGTACCATTTCTCTCAATATCTGCATCAGAATTTGTTGAACTTTTTGTTGGAGTTGGAGCAAGTAGGGTTAGAGATTTATTTGAGAAAGCCAGAGAGAAATCTCCATGCATAATATTCATTGATGAGATTGACTCTATAGGAAGACAGAGAGGTTCTGGAATAGGAGGAGGTAATGATGAAAGAGAACAAACATTAAATCAATTACTTACTCAATTAGATGGTTTTAATGAAAATTCAGGCATCATTGTCTTAGCTGCTACAAATAGACCAGATATATTAGATTCAGCATTATTGCGACCAGGACGATTTGATAGAAGGATAGATGTAATGTTGCCTGATGTAGAGGCAAGAAAGAAAATTTTATCTGTTCATTCTTTAAGTAAGCCGCTCTCGGAAACGGTAGATCTTCGTTTTTGGGCTTCTAGGACAGCTGGTTTCTCAGGAGCAGATTTAGAAAATTTAATGAATGAAAGTGCTATTCATTGTGCCAGAGATAATTCCAGTGAAATTAGTAATAAACATATCGAAGATGCATTAGAGAAAATTACTTTAGGATTAAGATCAATTAGCTTATCAAGTAATAGAACTAAAAAACTTAGAGCTTATAATGAAGTTGGGAGAGCGATTGTATCAGCCGTTAAAAATGGTAGAGATTCAGTGGATAAAATAACTATCCTCCCAAGAGCTGGATATTTGGGTGGTTATACAAAAATTGCTCCTGATGAGGAAGTAATTACCAGTGGTCTTATCTCCAAGAAATTATTACTTTCTAAAATTGAAGTAGCATTAGCTGGCAGAGCAGCAGAAATAGTTGTCTTTGGTAAAAGTGAAATAACTCAATGTGCTATGAATGATCTTTTATACTCCACTGAAATTGCTAAAGAGATGGTAACAAGATATGGATTTTCTGTAATGGGACCTGTAAGTATAAATCAACAATCTGACCAGATCTTTTTAGGAAATAGTTTATTAAAAAATAAATCTAATATTGCTGATAAAACTTCCACAAAAATTGATAAAGAAATTATGAAAATATCTAAAACTTCACTTGATAACTCAATTGCAATATTGAAAAAGAATCGTGTCCTTCTAGATAAATTAGTGGATGTAATTGTTTATGAGGAGACAATTGATAATAAAAGATTTAATGAAATTTCCTCTGGATTATTAAATGTATAATTAATAAAAAGTATCTCCTATCAAATATCATTCTCTTAAAGTTTTTGCACTAATTCTTCTGGTACCATTATTTCCATTGGTACAAGAACAATGGCGTAATATATCATTACTAAACTATAATGAAACTTCAATATATACAATTTTATATTTCGCAAGTGGACTACTAGTTCCCTTAATTATTTTATTAATATCAAATAATAATTTCCTTTATTATCAATATCAAAAGTATTCAATTGATCAAAAATCCAAAAAGGTAAGAAACCTATTTTATCCTTTAATCATTATTCTTTTTTTACTTTCTTTACTAATATCAAAATATACGATACTTTTACTGCAATTAATAAATCAAGTATTTCCTTTAAAATTTTCTAATCAAATAAACTTAGAAATTTATACTATATTTATTATTGCTTTTTTACTATTATTTAAAAAGTCAAAAATATTTGTAAAAAGATTTTTTCTTTTCAATTACTTTATCTTATCTGTTTTAATCTGGTCATATTATTCAATAGGTTTTCCAAGTAGTTTTTCTGATAACTATAACTTTTTTTTATTCACATTTAATCTACACTCCAATAATATTTTTACTTTAAATATACTCTATCTTTTTATTGTAGAAGTCGTATATTACATATGGTCATACATATCATTTAAAAATAATATAAGTGATTGGTGCGTTCCTTTTCCTTCAATAAACGATCTTGTTCCAATAATAAAAATATTTAAATACTATTCAAGTTTTTTTACTTACTACTTCATATTAGGATTATTATTAAAATAATTTTCAGAGAAAATTATAAAGCCGAAAAATATTCCTTACTTCCTTTTGGATCTTCAAGCATAGTTTTTTCACCTGGTGTCCAGTTGGCAGGGCAGACCTCATCTGGGTTTTGAGCAACATACTGATATCCCTGTAATATCCTTAAGGTTTCATCAACATTTCGACCAACTGGAGCTTTATTAACTGTTGTATGCATTATGAGGCCTTCTGGATTTATCAAAAATAAACCTCTATCAGCCTCACCATCATCGTTTAAAACATTATATGCTTGTGCTATTTCTCTTTTTAAATCAGAAACAAGAGGATAATTTATATCACCGATGCCACCTTTGTTTCTTGGTGTCTGAATCCAGGCAAGATGACAATGTTTACTATCTACTGATACGCCTAATATTTCTGTATTTAGTGCTGAAAATTCTGAGTATCTATCACTAAATGCAGTAATTTCTGTTGGGCATACAAATGTAAAATCCAAGGGATAGAAAAATAAGACAACCCATTTACCTTTTAAGCTCGATAATTTAATATCTTTAAATTCCTGATCGTACACAGCAGTTGCTGAAAAATCTGGGGCTTCTTGACCGACTCTTAAACATTCACTTGATGTCATATGTTTATGTCCTAAATTGATTTAGTAAAAATGTATTAACTAAGGTATTATAATTTTAATATTATTCAATTAGCAAGTAATTTATTAATTTAATTTCTATGAAATGGCACCAATCTTTCACAAAGAAATTTACCATAATGAACCACAGCAAGTTATTGAGAAATTTAAAGAAGGAATTAATTAAGTATCCAATTAAGAGAAATAATGACAAAAATTAACTAAAAAATTAAAACCAGAATTCAAACTAACAATTTCGTTTAAAGAATATTATTTATGAAAAATCGATTTTATCAACGTTTTTTAGAAAAAATAAAAATAAAAAAATTTGAACAAGATCAGCCTCTGAGAATTTGGATATTTGTTATTTTCTTAAACTTTATTGGTTTATTAGGATATATTTTTATAAATAAAACTTAGAGAATTAACTAATTAATTTTTTTTCTAATAGATCTACAAAAGTTTTCAAATCTAGCTGATTGCGTAAGATCTGGTAAAGACCAAATGTTTTCTTTTACTTCAAAAGAATCATCTACCCATTCTTTAAATTCATTTTTCAGGTAAGATGAAACCTCCTTAGAGACAATGGGTTTCCTTTTTGTATAAAATTTTTTAATTTCTCTTAAATTTGATCTAAGAATATTTCTCATAATCTTAGTTATTAATAGTAATAATCTAACATTATGAGTGGACGTGTTTTAAGTATTCTGTACTACATGGAATAAACCGAATGAATAACCTCCTATTAGTATCCAACCAAGAATACTTGAAATGATCGTTGATCTTCGGTTATGTCTCCTTAAGGCTTTTTCAATCATCTCATTAGCCTCAACTTTTGAAATAAATTCTTTATTTTTATCTGGAGTCATTAATTACAATTTGTAAAGATTAATCATATTTTAATAAATTTTTATTTAAGGCGAGAATTTTTCTTCTAAAAAATTTTTTTTTAAGTTCTAAATAATTTTCCAAATAAGTTCAAATAATACTAAACAAACTAAGAAATAAATAATCTCATTTACGCTAAATTAAATACTAGTAGCAAAAAAAGTTATTAGAATTATTAATTCTGATTTGATATTGAATAAATTTTAATTACCATATAAATATTAATTTAACAAAGCAAAGTGGATGTAGATAAAAATCTCTTTTTACTAAATAAATATTTAGCCGATAAACAATTATCAATTTATGAAAGATTATATGTCATCAAAATTGCTAAAATATCAAAAAACATAGAAGAACTTCATGATAATTTAGTTTGGGAATATAGATTATTAAATATTAAATGATTATTAAATATTTTTTTAATCAATAAACTATTAATAAAATTAGCTTAATTATATGATTTCAATGAATAAATCAAACAAAACAGATAAATCTAGATATTTGAAATACATAGATACTAAAAATAGTGATTGCAATGTTAGTAAAGCTAGCAATGAATTAATGTTAAACCGCATCAGTGGAGGTAAAGAGATTGAGTTTCCATTCATAAAACAATAATCTTTTTTTAGATTATTATTCATAATATAAATTAGCATTTAAAACCTTTTACTCTAGAAAATATGAGCTAGGTATTACAAGATTATTATTAAAGTATTGCTGAAAATTAATTATTCGCATGTTTCTATATTAAGTAAAACTTAATTCTTTATTAAAATTAGCCATTAACTTAGGAAATATATCTTTTAATAGTTTTCCATTATTAAAATTTAGAATTATGAGTGGAGACAATTTATATGGAAGTCAACCGTTAAAATTTTATTCTGAACATATCACATTAACTAAATTAATACTTATTGATTATCATTTAAAGATTAAAAATAATAAGTGCCTAGATATTTGTGATGAAGAGGAATTTTTGAATTTAAAAAATCTTCTTTCAAGATAAATAAATCATTACTGCATATTGATCTTCTAAAAAGTAATTTAGTAAACAGAATTTATCTGAGTAAATTTTTTTACCATTAATAAAAGGATTAATTATTTTTATTAATAATATGTTTCATTTTAATTCTTTTTAATAAAAACTCTTCTTCCCAGATAAGTCCAATTTCATCATTTCTGGTTGGCTTTGTGTCGTAAGCCAAATACCAAAGTAGTAAGAAAAATGGTAATGCTATAAATTCCATTTATTTTGATTGACATATTTTTAATATAGTGCAACACTATAAATGTGCAAGTGTCGCACTAAAATAAATTTATGCCATCAAAAAGAAAGAGAATTGGCTTTCTTCCTAGTATTGAAGTCCAAAATATTATTGATAAAATAAGTTTAGAAGAAAACATCAGTCAATCAAAAGTAACCGGAATTTTAGTTGAGGAAGCTTTATCTAAAAGAAAAGCTAATAATGAAGAAGATAAGAGTTTTAGCAAATTTAAAAAAATAAAAGACAAAATAGGATTTATTAATGAATATGAACTATTGAATTCAGAGTTGGAGTATGAATTTATTAGATTTTATCTAGATTTTAGACGATTTAAAAAATTATTCCAAGTGGCTAAAAAAGAATTTGGCGATTAAGTGTAATATTAGTGTGTCTAATACTAGAATAGTGTGACGTAAATATTAAAATCTACACACTATCCTTCTCTTTTATAAATTACAAAGATAAATTTAAGAACTGATTTATGTTGATAGATTTTTGTTTTAAATTTTATTGTTATTCAAACAAGTTTTTGTGATGAGGTTATTTTATTTTTGATTAATTAAGATTTGATCTATCAAATGTTTATATTTAAAGTGCATTTAGATACTATTTATTTAATTAAGTAATTTATACGTTGGCAATTTAAAAAAATTGATCTTATATAAAGTTAGAAAAAGTATTCTTATGAAAGTTTTCTTTGACAATTTTATCTGCTGGCTACTTCTACGTTCAGTTGAAACATATTACGGGGATTCATTAAAAGAAGCTACACTAACTTACCAACCAAGCCATAAACTTAAATGAGTAGAGAACTAATTTTCCACTTTTATTTATTTCTCTAATAAAATGTCTCGAGCGTGACTTGAACACGCGACCTGCGGGCTATGAATCCGCCGCTCTAACCAGCTGAGCTACCGAGACCTAGTTTTATTTTAAAACATTAAATGAAATTTTTATTGATTTGTCTCACATAATTGTTTATGTGCTTCATATAAGGCTATTCCACATGCAACTGATAGATTTAAACTACGAACACCATCACTAGGTTTTTTATCGGAAGCCTTATTGGGCATATAAATAGATATTAAAGCGTTACATTCCTCCACAACATAATTAGGCAATCCATTGTCTTCTCTTCCAAATAACAATATATCATTAGTCTTAAACTTAAAATCTCTAAGAAATAGGTTACCTTTTTTGCTAAAAGATATGATTCTTTTATTTATTTTTGCTTCTTTGAAATAATTAAAGTCTTTATAATTATTTATTTTCATTAAATGCCAATAGTCAAGTCCAGCTCTCTTCAAATATTTATCATCTAATTTAAAACCTAATGGCTCTATGAGATTTAAGGTCACGTCATAGGCTGCACAGGTTCTAGCAATACTACCTGTGTTTTGGGGGATTCTTGGTTCAAAAAGAGATATTTCCAAACTTTATTCCTCAAGATCAATAAATAATGTATCTAATCTAATTACTTTACCGTTAATCGTAAGCCAATTTTCATTTGAAATAAGTGTGATTTCTTGCAAAACTTCCCCCATACGCTCAATAAATTTATTTCCAATTTCATATTCAGATACTAAGCCGTAACCAACTTGTTCGCAGACAATTATGATTTCATTTTTATATTTTTTTATTTCTTTTATTAATGAAAGAAGTAAATGATTCCATTCATCATTATTTTTACTAAGATTACAAGTAACAAATCCACCAATTGAGTCCACTAATAATATTTCACGCTCTTCTTTTAAAACCTTTAAAAAATTGTTAGTTTCGATCGTTAACCAATGTTCTGGTCTTCTTTTTTTATGTGCTTGAACTTTTTTATTCCAAAGAATATCATCAGGCCTATCTTCGGATAGAGCAACATATACTATTTTCTTATGTTTTTTAGCTAAATACTCTGCAAATTTACTCTTACCACTCTTTGTGCCGCCATTTATGAGTATAATTTTTTTCATTTATTCAATATGAATAAATATCCTTAATTGGTTTTTGATTTTGAAAAATACCATGATGCTAATGGAACTATAGAGGCAACTATCAATAAAGCTATTACAAAATATGTCCCAATTGAAGAATCCATATCTGCCGATCTCATTGTGTTGAAATTAGGGTCAACAACAGGATTGCTAATCGCAGAAGGCTGGCTTTTTTCATAGTTAATAACATTCTTTGGTTGAGCTACTAGAAAAAAAGTATTAGCTATTGGAAGTTCAGTACTATATCCTTGTAATGGGAAAAAACATAATGAGAAGATTAATAGGCTAACCGAAAAAAATTTATTTAAAAGCTTTTTCATTGCAAAAAATATTTCTTATCTATAATAAGAAGATTATCCATCATTTTGTGGCAAAAACATTAAATAATATGATTATAAATTTGTAGAAACTTTTGTTATCTGAAATGAATTTTAACGGTAAAAGTTTAATTATCCTTGGATTTATTTTATTTTTTCTCCAAATAATTAATTTCTTTTCAATTACTGTTGTAAACCCAGAGATAGCGAGAGCGCAAGTCCTTGCTGCTTTATCTTCGATTATAATAATACTTATTGGTCTTTTATTTGAGAGATTTTCGCCAATTTCTGGAGAAAAAGTTGATTTAAAAGGCGAAAATAAATTTTTATATGATAATAATTTAAAATCTAGTTTTTTAGAAGAGTTAGCTTGGGGATCAGAAACTATATTAACTTCAACAGCTGCCGCCTCTGTTCTTATTCACCATAAAGGAAAAAATATTATTAAAAGAGGAATAATAAATGATGATATTTTTTTGCCTGGAGAAACATGCTTGAGATCAATGCGAGATATGAAATTAATATCTTTGGCAAATACTAAATTTTATCCTGGTAAAAATGAATTCGATAAATTCTGTCCTCAGATACCTTCGATTTTAATAATCCCTATAAATAAAGAGGCTTTTATCTTAGTGGGAGGATGGTCATCCAGATGTTTTACTAAATCTGATGAAGAATGGTTGAAGAATTGGGCAAGAAAATTATCTAAAAATATTTGATTAACCTTTTTAGTAAGTTATCTTTGTTTTTACTCTCTCTTTATTTGATTTAAAAATTACTGTTTTATTTTTTAAATCATAATATGCATTTTCTGAACTTATATTGTAAATTTCTCTATTAACTATATTTGAATATTTATACTTTACAGGATTGAAAAATTCTATTAGATCAGCTTCCTTATTTAAGAAAGCTTTGCTAGAACTTAAAAAAATATATTTGTTTTCTAGAACAACATTTCCATCAAGTACAAAATTAGATTTATTAATATCCCAAAAGAATTTTTCAGCTTTAATAATAGTCTTAGAATCTTCATTGTCTGTTATTGTTACATTTCCAAAAAGCTTTAATATTTTTTTATTATTTAATAAACTTGAATTGTCTGCATTAATGATGTAGGTAATCTTATCTTTTTGAAAAAATTTAATAATTGTTCTATCTAACTTATATATTTGAGCCTTTTGATTAAAGGTTGATTCTGGACTATTTATAGAATAAAGATGTTCGCCATTACTAGAATATTGGTTCATTCTGAAACTTTTTATTTTTAAATTGATATCATTTGTCTTGTTGGTATTTGTATTACAACTTGAGATTAAAAGTAATAGAAAAAGAAAAATATATCTATATAAATTATTCATAATCTAATTTATCTATTATCGGATTAGGTTTTGGTAGATAACTCCCCTTCTTAAGCAAGCCCCATCTTAATTGCTCAGTCCAAGATAGATTCTTCAGATAAAATACATTTAATTGATTAACTATTTTATTTGATAAACTTGGCAATATAGGTTTTAACAGAAAGCCAATCATTCTACTTGATTCAAGTACGTTATATATTATGAATTTAACCTTTTGAGTTTCCTCTTTACTTTTAATTAGTGTCCATGGTTGTTCATTATTAAGATATAGATTTATTTTTATTGCGAAATTCAAAATATTATTTAATGCTAAGTCTAATTTATAATCATTAAGATTCTTTTTGAAATTTTCTACAGTTTCATTAGATATATTTTTGATCTCATCATTATATTCATCAAAATCTGTTGGGGTACTATCATTAAACCACTTCCTTGACATAGAGGTACTTCTATTTAATAGATTTCCTATAGTATTTGCTAAATCATTATTAATAATGTCAACAAATCTTTTATCTTGAAAATCGCCATCGCTACCAAGGGAAATATCTTTTAATAAAAACCATCTCACAGGATCAACGCCATATTTGGAAAGTAATATATTAGGGTCTAAAACATTTCCTAAACTTTTTCCCATTTTTTGACCTTCTCTTGTCAAAAAACCATGGCCAAATACCTTCTTAGGTGGTTGATATCCAGAGGAAATTAACATAGCAGGCCAATACACAGCGTGAAATCTCAAAATATCTTTCCCAATTAAGTGTATATCTGCAGGCCAAAGCAATTTTAAAGTTTTTTCAAATGTAAAATCTTTTTCATCTAAAGAAAGAGCACTTATATAGCCAAGAAGTGCATCAAACCAAACATAAAAAGTATGCTTATTCTCATTTGGTACATTGATTCCCCAACTCAAATTAGTTCTTGATATTGAAAAGTCTTTTAGTCCTTTTGAGACAAAATTAATTATTTCATTTTTTCTTTCTTTTGGCTCTATGAAACCAGTTTTATTAACTAATTCTTCAATTTCTTTTTGATATTTTGATAGTTTAAAAAATAGGTTTTCTTCATTTTTCCATTCAAGATTCTTTTTATGTATTGGACATTGGGTTAGTGGAGAGTTGTCAGGGTTATCTTTAAATTCTTCACAACCAACGCAGTACCATCCTTTTTGAATGCCCATATATATATCATCAGATTCTCTAACTTTTTCATAAAATTCATTAACTACTTTCTCATGATGCTTAGAACTTGTTCTAATAAATTTATCAAAACTTATATTCCATTCTGTCCAACTTTGTTTAAAAATCTTAGATACTTTATCACAATGATCTATAGGTGATATTCCATTTTCTGTCGCTGTTCTCTGAATCTTTAATCCATGTTCATCAACACCCGTAATAAATAAAACTTCTTCCCCAATGAGTCTTTTGTATCTTGCAATAGTGTCGCAAATAATTGTTGTATAAACGCTTCCAAGGTGAGGTTTATCGTTAACATAATAAAGTGGAGTAGTAATTATATATGTCATCTAATTAGTTTGACTTTATAAATAATAACGCATGCATAAATTTAATTTATTATTAATATATAAATTCCAAAAGGTTTGAATTAGTATCATTATACTTAACTTTATATAATTTATTTGTATAAGTTTCAATAGAAATATAAAGATTAATAAGAATCTCTAAATTATAATCTACAAAAAAAACTAATGCTATATTTTTCTTATGATTAATCCAGCGTATGAAAATAATTTTATATAATTTATTGCATTTTGATTGAAAATATTTTCTTAAATATAATAACTTATTTTCTTTTAAAATATTGTAAATTTCTCTTTGTTTGATATTATTTTCTTCGATAATTTTATTTATGATATCCTCTCCTAAAACATTATGATTATTAAGTTTAAGGAATATTTGTTTTTGAACAATTAGATCTAAATACCTTCTAAGAGGTGATGTAGATTGAATATATGAATTTAAACCAAGTGTTTCATGTCTATTGGATTTAGTTGAAATATAACTTTTACCAATATATTGTTTTAAAATTGAATATTTTATTATGCTTTCGTTATTTCTCTTTAATATTTCATTCGCATCACAATTAATCTTTTGAGATCTAAAGGGTGCAGCAATTTTATTTTTAAGTAGAAAATCACTTATTACATAGCCCATTAATATCATTGCTTCAGAAATAAGTTTGTGAGCTTCAGTAGATTCCACCCTTTCAAAATTTATATTCTCACCTTCTACTTTTATTTTGGAATATGGTGTGTCAAAAAATATCGCTCCATTATCTTTTCTATAACAAAAACTTTTTTTTAATAGTTTGTTTAAAATGATTAATTCATATTCTTCTGTTGGTTGCAAATCTAATAGCTCATTTGCATCTTCATAAGTTATTTCATAATTGGGTCTAATAATTGCTTCAGTTAATTTGTAGCTTTTAATAGAACCATTTTCATTTAATTCAATACGTGCACTTAATGTTTCAGAAAGTTTATTTTGCTTTAGATTCGATTTTTCTATTATATCAATTGGAAGCATAGGTATATAGTTTTCTACTAGATATATACTTGAAGACTTTTCCCTTGCATCAATATCTATTTTTGAATTGAATTCAAATAATTTAGCAGGATAAGATATGTGAATCCAAATATATTTGACACTATCATTTAAAATTTCTAAAGAGATTGCATCATCAATTTCATTGGGATCATGCGAGTCAATAATAAATGTTTTGAGATTTGTTAAATCTTTCAATGACTATGATTATCCTTCAGGATTTACAAAAGGTAGTAAAGCTACTATTCTTGCTCTTTTTACTGCAAGAGTAAGATCTCTTTGCTGCTTAGCAGTTAAACCAGTCATTCTTCTAGGAAGGATTTTACCTCTTTCTGTAATAAATTTTTTTAGCAATTCTACATCTTTATAGTCAATAGGATCCCCTGGCTTTATTGGAGAAAGTTGTTTTTTAAAAATTGAATTTGACATAATTTTTAGTTTATTTGATTTCCTTGTGGATGGTCATTCTGTTAAGCTGAGGACAGAATTTTTTAAGTTCTAATCTCTCAGTAGTGTTTCTACGATTTTTTTCAGTTGTGTACCTTGAAACACCTGGTATTCGCATTTCAGAAGCCGGCGCTGATCTACACTCTGTACATTCAAGAGTAACGACTATTCTTGTCCCTTTTTTCGCCATTTTAGATAATACATTAATGTATAATTTTCTATTGTACAGTGTTAACAAACTATTTTGGAAGTATCTAGTCAACCTTATTAAAATCATTTAAAAGTTTATATATGAAAGTCTCTCAAAATTGGTTAAAAGAACTAGTCGATATTAATACGAATCCAGATGATTTATCTGAAAAATTATCAATGGGAGGCTTCGAAGTCGAGTCTCTTATAAATTGTTCAAAAAATGTTGAAGGTATTGTTCTTGGAAAGGTGATTTCCACAGAAAAACATGCTGATTCAGATAAACTTACAATTTGCAAAGTAGATATTGGATCTAAATCTTTTTTAAAAATCATTTGTGGAGCAAAAAATATAAAAGCAGATATTTATGTATTTGTTGCCACAGTTGGAACATTTCTTGCATCTCTAAATCTAACTATTAAGGAAACAACAATTAGAGGAGTAGAAAGTCAAGGTATGATTTGTTCGTTAGAAGAACTAGGTCTGGAAGAGAAAAGTGAAGGAATAAAAATAATTGATAAATCGATTATAAAAAAATATAATCTTGGCACTCCTGCCTCAGAAATATTGAATCTTAATGACTTTATTTATGAACTAGCAATAACAGCCAATAGACCAGATGGAATGTCCGTAGTAGGCATAGCAAGGGAAATATCAGCGTTACTTAAAACAAAGCATTTTTTACCAATTACAAATCAGGAATTAAAACTTTCTACGATTAAAACTGAAAACTTTTGTTCAGAAGCAATTGATAATTACTCAATATACACGATTTCTTTTATTGAAAATATAGATGGAAATGTTCAATCTCCTGGGTGGATGATAGATCGTTTAGAAAAATCAGGTATTAAATCAATAAATTTAGTAGTCGATATCACCAATTATATTCTTCTAGAACAAGGCCAACCATTACATTCATTTGATAAAGACAAGCTATCTAAACTGATTGGAAGAAATGTTCTTCCAACTGATTTTGGAATAAGAAAAGCCAAACAAAGTGAGAAATTAAAAGCTTTAGATGGTATTGAATATTCTTTAAATCAAAATATAACAATAATCACATGTGATGATAAACCTGTTGCTATAGCCGGAATTATTGGAGGAATGGAGACTTCTGTTACTAGCTCTACTAAGTCAATTTGCCTTGAGGCAGCAGTATTCAGTCCCTCGATCATAAGAAAGGGTTCTAAGGAAATAGGAGTGAGAACTGAATCAAGCAGTAGGTATGAAAAAGGTATTTCGTATAAAAATACTTTTTATTCAATAAATAGAGCTCTTACCTTATTAAGCCAATTTTTCAATGGATTAAATCATCTTACTTATACTTCAAGTATGTGTATAGAAGCACATGACTTTATCACATTAAGAAGGGATCGTATAAATAAGATTTTAGGACCGATATTTGATCTAAATAATAAAGAAAAGAGATATTTAAAAGATAATGAAATTTTAGAAAAACTACAATTAATAGGTTGTAATCTCAGGACAAAAGAATTTGGTTGGGAAGTTCAAGTCCTTCCAAGTAGATCTCAAGACTTATTAAGAGAAATTGACTTAATTGAGGAAGTTGCAAGATTAATTGGCTACGATCGATTTGATAAAAGCATACCGAAACCTATATCACCGGGAAAACTAACAAATAATCAATTAGCTATAAGAAAACTAAGGAATGGTTTTGTCGAATCTGGATTCAATGAAGTTTTAACATATTCATTAGTACCTATTGATAAAGAAGATAAAAGGATAAAAATTTCAAATCCTCTTTTATCAGAAACAAGTAGTTTAAGAGATAATATCTGGGAGGAACATATAAAAATATGTAACCAAAACTTAAATTCTGGAAGAGATAGTTGTTGGATTTTTGAATTAGGAAATATTTTTTTAAATAAGGAAGAATATATGGAAGAAGAAACTCTGAATGGAGCAATGTATGGAGACAATAAATTTGAAAAATGGGAAAATACAGGGAAAAATCTGGATATAAATTATTATGAAGCTAGAGGAAAACTAAGAGAGGCATTAACATTATTGAAAATTGATATTGTTGATAAACCAACTGCTAAATATAAACATTTGCATCCAGGAAGATCAGCAGCATTATTTGTTGAAGGAAAAGAAGTGGGATATTTTGGACAAATACATCCAATTTACATCAAAGAAAAAAAATCACTAAAAAATATTTTCTTATTTAGTTTTAAATTAAAAAATATAATTGAAGCCTCTACTAGAAAAAATAAATGGATTCCGATTTATAAGAATTATCCGACAGTTCCCAAAATTGAAAGAGATATAAATTTTGTTTTTAATAAAAAATATTTAGTATCAGAAATTATATCTTTCATAAAAAAAACAGGCAAAAGTCTTTTAGAAGATGTAAGTCTTATTGATATTTATAGTAATAAAAATATAGGAGAGCAAAATATAAGCTATACGTTTAGGATTGTTTACAGAGACAAGGAAAAAACTCTTAAAGAAAGTGACATTTCAAATCTGCATGAAAATTTAATAAAGAAAATTGAGGAAAAATATACAACAAGTCTTAAAAAGTAATTATTAATAATCTCACCTAAGACTCGTTTTTAGTCCTATAAATAGTCTTATGCTAGAAAAAAGATAAAGAGCTAAATTAAGTTTCTTCAATGGTGTTTCTATAACAACTGAAAAAGAAATAAAAAGAATTTAAAAAGGGAAGACTTAAAGAAAAAATTTTTAAAAATATCTATAAATATAGCTAGTAATTCCGTAGTACTGTCTACCTGACAGTACATTAATTATTATAATTACTTGCAAACAGGTGATATTAATAGTATTCGCAGATTTAGTGGACACATTGTGGACCATTCTTATTAATAACAGATAATATCTTTAATAAAAAAGACGACAGATAATTATTGATCGCCTCATATAAGTCTCGATAATAGACCTATTTTTAGTCTAGTCTTAGACTAATTAGATAACCTGACTCGAAATACTCTGCTCTTTTGAATCTACAAATTATGACTCTCTCTAATCTTATATAAGACTATTCATGAGTCTTAATGAGCGTCTCATATGTAAGTAATAAGATTAATCTTTTGAAGTTTTTAATAATCACTATTATCTTCAACATCAAATGAAGTTCTGATTTGATAAATTATTTTTCCACGTTTATGCTACTCATAGAATTATCATAGGAGAAGAATCAAAAAAAAATTGTTATTTAACTGTACAACAACATCAACTAAAGAATATAAAAAACTTATGCAAATTAAGAAACTTGAAATGCTTAATTATATTAAAGACTCATTAGAAAGAAAAAGTGCCTCAGTCAATGCTTCCATAGAAGTACTAGAAAACCAAATCAAAAGAGATAGTCAAAAAGCTGATTAGACAAATTTTTTTAATAATGACTCTGGCCCCTCGCTTTTTAGGTAATCAATATTTGATTCATCTGTTGTCAGAATATATCCAGCAAATCCTAGAGCATTAACATTAAATCCAAACTTATAATCAATACTTCTCTTAATAATTGCAATCCACTCATTAGTTATCAAAAGATTGTAAGGGTATAAAGGCGTTTTATTTACCAACGGATTTCCTAGTCCAATTTCCTTAGCAATATCTAAATAAATCTTATAAATATCATCAACACTATCTGAAAATTTAAATTTTTTAACTATTAAATTTTTATAAAATAATTTATTATCATTTCCTTTCTCACATTTTTCTAAAAACCAATCCTCTCTTGGACAAATTTTTTCGTGAGAAGATCTTCTTAATAATTGAAGATGTCTATGTGGCTGACTTGCGCCTGCTAAGGGTCCACTATTAAAGAACCATAAACCAGATGTATCATTATTTACTATTTTTACTGCTATCCAGTCTTTTTTATCTAGCCAACCATTTTGAGGTTTCCAATTGTTTGTTATTAGTAATATGTGACCTATTTGTACAGGATATTTATTGAGGATCAATTGGTGATTAATTCCTATCTTTTCAATTTCTAGATTTTTTTCCCAAGGATTAAAAGGATTTATCTTAGGTCCAAAAGTCATATTTTTCTTAAAATTACTTAAATCAAGCTTTCTAATTATAAAGTCATCCTTTTTGTAGATTTCATTTGTAATATCAAAAGTCTTTAATGGAAATAAATTCCCTTTTTTAATTGCAGTCTCGGATTGAGATAAAGCTTTTTCCCAATATATTTCTTTATTCATTGATAAATTAATATCATTTATATTCTAAAAAAAAGTAAAACATTTATATTAATTTCTAATATATTGATATTTTTTTAATTCATCAAGGGATATACTCTCTAAAACTACGATATTTGTAGATTCTAATATTACTAAGGGTGCAAGTCCATCATCTTTGGCTTGTTTCCATCTCTCTAAACATATACACCAATGATCGCCAGATTTAAGTCCTGGAAATGAATATTCTGGCATTGGTTTAATTAAATCATTACCTTGAGATTTACTATAATTAAGGAAATTATCATTCATAATGCAACATATTGAATGGTTACCTCTGTCCATTTTGTCATAGCTGCAAAATCCGTCTCTAAACCAACCAGTAAGAGGTTCGCAACTACAAATTATTAGTGCCTCCCCTAATACGTTTAGATTTTGATTGTTGATTTCTGATTTTTTATCCATAATTTATAAAAAAAAGTAAAAAAATGATAAATACTACGACATTCTTGTGAAATAAGCTTGACGACCATAGGGGGTAAAGAGGTAAAAGTTCTAATAAGAGTTTTTTTCTTTATGGATTGGGAATTCGTCGAAGACATTGCATTTAAATCTCTTTATGATGCTTTTCAAGAGAGTGAGGAGTCATCAGCAATGGAGTTCTTAGCGAGTGACGGTGCTTCATTTTATTTAGAATTAATGCAAAATGCTGCTGGAGAAGGGATTGATCTGAGTGATTCAGAGATAATGGAGGAATTTCAAGAGCAAATCATAGATTATCTAGAAAATAAATAGTAACTTAAATAAATTATAATTAATCTAAACGCTAAAATATTTTGCCTTAGAGTGGAGAGAGACTATTGCTGTAGTACTTTGTTCCGGGTGCAGTTGCTCTGACTCATCCATAGTCAAATCAATTCTTTTAGTATCGAGTAAGTCTAGTTGAATTTTTGAGTCAGAAACCCTTGGACAAGCAGGATAACCAAAAGAGTATCTAGAACCTCTATATTTCTGAGAGAGTATATCTTTGTTGCTTGTTGGTTCTGATCCCCCAAAACCACATTCGACTCTGATTTTAGAATGTATATACTCTGCAAGAGCTTCGGCGAGTTGAACTGTTAATCCATGGAAAATCAAATAGTCACTATACTTATCATCCTTAAATAATCTCTGTGAGTAATGGCTTGCCTTCTCGCCCATAGTAACAGCTTGCATAGGGAAAACATCTACCGGATCATTATTTTTTAGATCACAATAAAAATCAGCAATACATAGCTTACTACCAGATTTTTGCCTAGGAAAATTAAATTTTCCTATCTCTTCATTTTTATTATTAGAAAAAAGAATAATATTATTTTTTTCTCTGCCACATCTAAAATAACCATAAATTGCCTTAGGTGTCACTAAATTATTTTCTCTAATTATATTTATCCATTTCTCTAATAAAGGTTCGGCATAGGATAAAAGATATTCATTATATTCTGCGACATTTTGTGTTTTACTTTTTTTAATTTGCCATTGTCCACTAAATAATGCTTTTTTATCTAAATAGAATAAAAGGTCTTCTAATTTGATTTCATCTTCCTTCATTAATTTTGTACCAAAAAATGGAGGAATAATTGGATTCTCTTCCGGTGCAAAGCTTGATCTATCAGTGAAATCTTCATTTCCTATTGAAATAACTTTATTATTTTTCTCCTTCATTGAGTTAGTTGAATTATTTTCTACATTTTTAGCTTCTGCTAATTTAATTTTTATATTTTCTTTATTGATAAATCCATCTGTATCTGACCAATTACCACTTCTTTTATTTTCCATATATTCATTCATAAATTTAAGGTCAGTAAAGGCGTCCTTTCCATAAAGGATTTTACCCCTATATATTTGGCTACAATCTTCGTTTACAAACTTTGGTGTTAAGGCTGCGCCTCCTAAAATTACTGGTACTTTTATCTCAGCTTGATTAAAAGCTTCCAAATTATCTTTCATAAAAGCAGTAGATTTAACAAGTAATCCACTCATAGCAATACAATCAGCTTGATATTTTTTTTGAGCTTCAATAATTGCATTAACATCTTGTTTGATTCCTAAATTTATGACATCGTATCCATTATTTGTGAGTATAATGTCAACTAAATTTTTGCCGATATCATGAACATCTCCTTTTACTGTTGCGATTAAAAACTTTCCTTTTGATATGGTCTCTTCTGTTGACTCCATGAAAGGTTCTAATATTGCAACTGCATACTTCATAGTCTCAGCAGATTGCAAGACGAATGGTAACTGCATCTGTCCAGAACCAAATAAATCCCCAACAACTTTCATACCGTCTAATAAAAAAGTATTAATAATTTCTAATGGTTTATATTTTTTTAACGATTTATTTAGTAATTCATCAAGACCAATTTTTTCACCATCAATTATGTGATTTTTTAATTTTTCCTCTATTGATAGATTATCTTGCTTTTTATTTATTTTTTTTAAATCTTTTAAAGTGAGATCTTCAAAAGATTTAGTTAATTCGACAAGTGGATCATAAGTACAAATGCCATTATCAAAAACTCTTTTATCATAAATTAAATCCAAGCAGATTTTTTTTGTTTCTTCACTTATCTTAGATAATGGAAGAATTTTATTTGGCGCTATTATTGCTGAATCAAGTCCAGCTTTAATACATTCATCTAAGAATATTGAGTTTAAATTTATTCTTGCTAATGGCGATAAACCGAAGCTAATATTAGAAACACCTAAAATTATATGACAGTCTTTTATTTTTGTTCTTACTTGTAATATTGCATCAATTGTTTCTTTCGCATTTAACCTATCTTCCTCAATTCCAGTTGATATTGGTAATGCTAAAGGGTCAAAAAAGATTTCATGATCAGCTAGACCCCTTCTTCGCGTCTTATTAATAGCTCTTTCAGCAATTTTATATTTTTTAATTGAAGTCCTACCCATGCCCTCTTCATCAATCGTACCTATT